>ERZ808252.1433-NODE-1433-length-17507-cov-8.637119_pt1 | contig 17507 bp, 29 predicted proteins | sample MGYA00521242_ERZ808252 | MGnify/ENA primary metagenome ERZ808252 (study PRJEB31516, sample SAMN03275581) | gut metagenome | biome: mammalia-associated habitat; material: feces | host: Papio cynocephalus | place: Kenya | collected 2012-08-07 ...
TTTGAAGCTCCACTGCATTCTTTAAGTTGTACCACATATTTCACAATTAAATGCTTGCTTTATCATTTCAACCTTTGCATCAAAAAGGAAGGTCATCTGACTGACCTTGTGCATTGGGTGGTGCAGGCTGACCGTTAGGCACTGCGCTACGCATAGCTTGTTGTTGCGCTTGTGCTGCGGCTTGTGCTCCTGCGGCAGGATTGTTCGCTCCCCACTGCTGACCTCCTTGTTGGTAGCCTCCTTGTGGTGGCTGCTGATAACCTTGCTGTCCTTGGCGATTGATGTTCCAGGCACGGATTTGATTAAACCAACGCCCATTGTATTCGTGTGCGTCGATGTCAAAATCAACTGTCACGTTCTGCTCTCCAACTTGTGGATTGAGCTGATTGATTTTGTCTTGCCCGAACAAGTTAAGAACAACTCTCTTTGGATATTGCCCTGGGACTTCAACCACGAAATCCAGGGACTGCCATTCTTTGCCTTGTTGCGATACACCGCTTTTCAATGGGCATACCACAACGATGTTTCCTGTAATTTGCATTAATCTATCTTTGTGTTATATAAATACTGCGTTAAACCTCGAAACTCTGCCCAATCCAAGAATTGGTCTAAGAGATTACGAATATCTTGCTCCATACCATCGTATCGGCAAACTCTGATAGGAGGCGTGTGCGGAATAAGCGGCAAGCCACGAACATCATATCCGTGCTTGTCTATCTTATATTCCTCGAAGCAGAAGAGGTCGAAATCGAAGATGTCAGCCCCGAACATATCAAGATAAAATCTCCACTGGCAAGAGTCGTAATATTGCTTATCTTGTGGCGTACTATACTTTGTCTTAATGTCTCGAAGCTGCAAACCATTCACTACGTCGGCGCAACCAGTGACAACCGCCCTTCCGTAATCCTTATACTTTCGTATCTCGTGGAAGGCTTCGATGTTTTGGTAGCGATAATCAAGAGCGACCTTGATTTGGTTAAGGTCAAGAGTAACAGGGTAGCCATCTATGTCGAACGTGCGACCTTCGGGTACTGACTCTTGCTTCTCCTTACCATAATATGTAAATGTGCGATAACCAGCTGGAGCGACAACACAAGGCTGGCATCCTGTCTCTACTATTGCGTGGAAAGCCGAGCCAATGCGTGTATATTCGTTCCCTTGGAACTCACCTACGATGTTGTCTATAACGCTCTGCTCTGTTATCTCGTAGTTGTCATACTCCGATTGTTCGATGTATCTTCTGAACGCCTCTATCGTTGTCACACGAGCGAGTGGCTTCTTACTTTGCTCCATCGGCGTTTTCTTTAGCCTCATCCTTCTTGTCTTCTTTCTTGGCAGCAGACTTCTTTTCATCGGAAGGCTTAGTAAACTTGCCGTCGGCATAAGTAAAGCCCTTTGCGGCGAGTGCCGTGGAAATCTCATTGAAGAAAGGCTGCTTCATAATCTGAGGCAACTCCTTGCAGTCGGCGAGCAACTTGGCTGCGCCCTCATCATCCTCTACCTTGGCAAGCTCTCCACGCAACTTAGTGATAAGCTCGTTAGCCTTGCGCTGCGCCTCGGACTTAGACTGAATAGATTCCTTTACCTTCTTGATGATGTCACCCATAAAGGTAGCGAACTCTGGAGCGGTAGCATCAGGGATTTCAGTCAATGGAATCTGTGCTACATTCTTGCCGATGTAGTTATCTGTTGGCTCAAATGAGATATGGCGTTTTCCGTTAATCATCGAAATGTAACCAACTTGGTCTGCAATACGAAGAAGCAAGTCTTTGGATTGACCTGTGCAATCGGGCGAGTGCTTGATTACATCACCCTCGGAAGTTTCCTTATCGTGACAGATAAAGATGAGGTCTGAACCATTTGAACGAAGAGTTCCGACGAACGACTTAAATTCATCGCCCATCTGACCATATCGCTTCAAAGTGTTTGTACGCAATTTGTAGTTCATCTGACAAACATACTCAGACAAGAAATCGTCCAAAATTGCCTTGGCTGTATCACCGACGATAGTCTTGTAATCCTTGAAAGCAGGGATATTGTCAAGAACCTCTTGCCAAGTGTTTGCGCAAAGGGTATCTACACGTTGCACAGCTCGGTCATATCCGCGGTCACAGTCTAGTATCAGAGGCTTTTCTGCTGTTGTGGCAAGTGATGTCTTGCCTGAACCAGGCTGACCGTACAAAACAATAATAACAGGACGTTCTGGAGCAACGTCGTCTTTTTTAATGATTGGCATTTTATCTTTAATTTTTAAATTGTTATTTACTCATTCATATCTCCATTCCCAGTTACTACAACAGTAGTCTGTGAACCTACGAGCCTTTGGGTTGCCACACAAGCCAAGCAAAAGGCAATCGTGGCAGGAGTGCTTGTAGAATGGGTTTAGCTGACTTCTGTTCATAGTGAGAATAGATTAATGAACCTTATTGATGTATCGGAAATACGTCTCCACCCTTACCGAGCCTCCCTTTCCGTCGGGTCGGTCGTAGTAGTGAGGAACTGCATCGAGAATCCTCCCCTCGCCATCTTGAAAGTTAAGATACACGCTCTTCGCTTGCAGGGCTAGTACCTTGTCCCTGTCAAGCTCCATAAGGCAAGCGTGTATCTCTCGTTGGTGGAGAACCGCCTTAGCCATCTTTTCGGGCATATTGGCGATAATCTGTCCTACTCTACTCATCCGCTTCTTTTTTCTCTGTGTCGGAAGGCGCATGATGCTCGAATACGTCCATCACGTTCGTAAGGTTAAGACCGACTACATCGTAGTCTATCATCGTTTTGCCCATAACCTCATCAATGTAGCGAAGCGCACGTGCCAACGACTTAGCCTGTACGAGATAGGTAACGTTTGTACGTTTCTCCTTATCGCTCTTCTCGTCGATAGTGATAAACTGCAACTTTGCCTTGAACCACAGATCATCATCGTATTTGTCTGAGAAGAAAACCTCATCAAAGGTCGCTTTCTTTGCGCTTGTCACTGCGGACTCGCCACTGATATATGCTGACATTTCATCAATGATTGATGATTCCGCCTCCGTGCAGGAAAGAGCATCCACAACGTAAAGTTCCTTTACGATTTTCTCGCTTCCGTCTTCCTGCGTTTTCTGATACTTGATTCTTGTCTCGAACCAAGAGCCTGTTTTTGTACGCATACATTAGTCCTCCTCTGAATTAAAGATTTCACCTAAGGTAGAGATAAGAGGATTGTCCTCACCGAGTTTCTTCTTCAACTCCTCGAAGGACTTCTTGGCTTTCGCCTTTTCCTCTTTCTCCTTGGTATTCTCAGCTTCAATACGAACAGCCATCTTAGCCTGGCTGTACTTGCAGAGCAGAATATCGAGTGCGAGAGCTACAAAGAACTCGTTGCTCGCATTGCGTTGTTTCTCGTCTTCAACCTGTGCCACGTCACGAACGAACTCATCAGAGTCCTCTACAATCAAGCGAACCTCCTTGAACTCTTCAGGAGTATCCGCTGCCTTGAACGCCTTGTCGATAAGTGCTTGCTTGTCGATGATAACACTTACCTTAATCTTTTCGTTTGCCATAATCTTATGAATTTAATTAAACAATATGTTACTTCAATCTATACGAGCGAGCCAACTTCAAGTAGTGTTCTTGGTTGGCTCTGTAATATTCTCTTTGCTTTTGCAGTCGCTCCTCACGGTGTGCCATATAGCGTTCGTGGTCGAGCTGGCTGCGTCTTGTGTTACTTCTCATATAACTCAACTATATAAGTTACCGCATTGTTGCCTCCACCTTTATAGATGGTAGCACACAAACAGATTGCTTTATTCTTCCCCCCCTTATCTGTTTTTTTATCAATTCAAGTTGATGATTTGCTATCATTTCTCAATCAATTCTAAAACGAATGGTCGTAAATCAAAACCACCTACACCATGCGAATAAAACGCTGTTAGAGTGCCGCATTTAACGTATGAGGGGGGGTGAACTACGACTGATTTGTATAGCGTTGGATAGAAAACTATTCTACGTTTCATATAACTCAATAATCATATTATCCTTTGATACGGAAGTAAGCGAAGATGATTTATCACCTCTCACCTCTAATTTCTGAAAGTGTGAGGAAGAAAACCAATCACCATCGCTACGACCTCGTATTGCTATCACTTGACTTCTCATAAATATCTATCAACATCGGATAAAGTTGCTTCTGTGAATAGTAATGACTTAACCCTGTTGTTATACAAGGGCATTTCAGATTACCCCCCCCCAATTCTCCAAGGGCTTTGAATAAGCCATACCTACGAGTTTAGCTTGTCTCATACATATCTTTTTCCTTTCCGTAGTAGTTATCGTGAAGCCTTTGTTTCTCCAACTCGTAGCCAATCGTGGCTATTTCTTGCTTTTCCTCATCTGTAAATGAAGAGTATTCCGAATAAGCATTCATATACTCCAATGCTTCATCAATGCTTACTTGTGGCTCTAAGAGATAGTCTTTCAGTTTGCTGTTATCCGTTTTCTCCATAAGTTGTGCGACAATACCATCTTTAAGGTAGTATTTATCCCCAGCTTCACATTGAAGAATATCCTTGATAACAATTCCACTATCCTTTGGCTGCGGTATATCTGTTTGGTATCGTGGTAACTCGAAAGGGTCTTCTGAGAAATCAAATAAACTTGTGCAACCCAAATCCTTAACCTTGATATTACTCCAATAGATACGCTTTCTGTTCTGTGCGGAAACCAACGCTGAATTGATATGTACACCACGAACACCGATTGCGTGAGATAAACATCGTTCCCACTTCTCCAGCATTTCAACGTTCTCCAAGAAGAAATAGATATTTGGATTGAACTTGCGTAATTCCGTTAGGATTCTCATATATTCCCAAAAGAGATAGGACTGACCCTCAAACTCGAAACCTTGCGATTTTAACTCCAAGTAGCGGTCGAGAGTGTAAATCTCCTCTCCTTGCGCTGTACTCATACCTTTCATCTTTCCGCTGAAGCTGAATGACTGGCAAGGACTTCCGCCGCAAATGAAATCAGGAACACCATATTCTTGCACCAATGCTGCCACATTAATATCAGTTACTGACCCAACTTGTATCATATTAGGAAAGTTCTGTATCTCTGCCTTGATTGCGTACTTATCTATCTCTGAACTGATAAAACAGCCAACGTCTATACCTAACTCCTTCAGTACGATACTTGCACAACCCATACCATCAAACAACGACCACACCTTGATGGGTCTATCAAACTTTGGCAAGAAAGACCAACAATGCTTTATTGTATCGCATTGCCATCCGTTTCCGTCTTGTTTGTAGTGTTGGCTTTCGGAAATACCGCTCCAATCGTACCATTCGGGAACACCTTGCAGTCTATCACATTCTGTAGGCGTGAGCCTTCTGATAGCCGCAATGTATGTAACACCATTGATAGTAACCTCGTGTCCTTGCTTCTCGCTCGGCATACGTGATCGAAAGTCTTTGAGCTGTTTTTCTCTAACCTTGTAGTAAAGCTCCGTTGCTAATTGTTTCTTATTCATATCTCGAATAACTTTAAGACAACAGCTTTGTCTGCCTGTCGCCCGAAGTTTTGTTGGGTAATCAAACATTTTGTCTTAGAATTACCCCCCCCTAAATTCAAATCGTTCACCTGTCGTTGTTGGATATATGACTGCTTGCTTCATACTCATCTGGCTTCATATCTGCCACCCCGAACATCATCGCCAACGCTGCGCCAACAATGAATATCAGACAAGTGGCGAGGAAACTGAAAAATATTATACTCATAGTTCAAAAACTTCGATTGGCTTCTTGCCGAATAGAAGATGGCAGCAGAGATTGATGCTCTCCACTGCCACAACAACAGCTATCAAACCAATAAAATAAGAAAAATAAAAAATTGTCTTCATACCTTATTATATTATAGAACAATCAAATGGAGGATAGTCTATTATCTTCCATTCGTTCTTCTTGATGTGAATCGCCTCACGGAACACCACGAAAGGCTCTCCGCCATGACGCTTCTTGTTATGTGCCATTATGCGTGACACACAAGCCTTGGCGGTGATCCTGAACTCTCGAAGGCTTTGGGTGTAATTGGACTTCACGTCGCAGATGATTAGCCTTCCGTTCTCGAAGAATACAAAGTCTGCGGTGTAACTGTGCCCGTTGATCATGAGCCTCCGGTCGTATCTTACCTTCGTCTTTAGCTGCTTCGGTTTAAGCATCCATATCGGCTTGATGAGGTTTATCCTCACTTGGCGATGTATGCAGCTTACATTTGGAGACGTTAGGAGGATATAATGATACAGGTATTCATCACGGCTATCGTATTCAACTCCATCGACGGAATACTTGTGTTGCATCACTCTGACCATTGCTTGCCCGCCTCCTTGTTCGGGTTCTTGTATAGGTTCATAAAAGCGGTTGCACCGTATCTCTGGTACTTTCCGCTCTCCCACTTGACGATGTACTCGTCCTTGTTCACTTCGGTCTTTCCGTCCGTGAACTCTGGTTTCAGATGGACTATTATCCTTCCATCTGGAAATTGCTCGACGTTTCGAACGCATTCGAGCTTCAATATCTCGTTCACGTTCTCCTTTCGGACTCTTATGTTGTGTATTGCTTTCATCTTTGTAAGAATAAAAAATGAAGCCGCCCTGTTACCAGGTTTACAATCCTCCCTCTCACGCTAGGGCAAGACGGCTTCGATACGTGAGACTTAGTATCAACCAATAAATATTTAAACAATATGGCGCGGTGGGTGTAGGGATCGAACCTACGAATCGTTTCCGACTTACACGTTAGCAATGTGCTGCATTACCGCTCTGCCAACCCACCTAAAACCTCCTACCCTCACAGGCAAGAGGAAAACAAATCTACAAAAACATTATGAATTTTATTCAATTTTTATGAAAAAAGAAAATTAGCCTCAAGTCGGACAACAAGGACTCGAACCTTGATCATCTAGCGTCATGCCGTCGCTCTACCATTAAGCTACTGTCCGTTGTGTGCAGCCTATCTTCGCAGACAAGCTGTATATACAAATTAAATAATGTAGTTAAAATTAATATATAGGAGGAGGCGAGGCGGAAACGAATCCGCTCCTGCGATGATAAGATTGGTATCAATAGTTATCGCAATGCACCCTGTTACACCACACGCCTCTTTGTAGTTATGTATTATGAAACCAGCATTAAGCACTTCTTCATATATACAATTCGTTCGGGAATCCGACCTCATCCCAAGGTCTCCGCCAACCCCTGCACTAATCTCGCAGGATTTGTCACCAGACCACATTCTAAGATGTACACCTGTCACGTTCTTCCGTTTCTCCTTTGCTTACCGCAAGGTCTCGTCACCATGTGGCGTGCCTTGCGACAGTTCATCGGCGGAATCATCATCGAATGCTTGACTGACGGAAATTCGTATGCAACCGTGCCTTTCTCGGTGGTCATCGCAATGGTTTCACGAACCCTCCAGGATGCCTGTGCTCTCACCGGTACTTCCTTTCCCTGCATACTATTATATGTTTAACCAATATTTCAAAGAACTATCCTCACTTTCGTTTGTGAACGCAGCAGGATTCGAACCTGCGACCTGTTTCTTAGGAGGAAACTGCTCTTCCACTGAGCTATGCGTCCTTATCGGTGCGGAACACTGCTACCACACCGAGCTAACGCTTGAGCATAAAATAGTTAAATTATTTAAGCAACTAACCCTCACGGGCTCATGAAAAAAGTTCTATATAGTGTCTTAGGCAAATAATCGTGGAATATATACAGGCTTAAACAACTTTGTTCTTCTCAACAAGCCTACGCACATCATTAACTTTATACAGGATAGTATTGCCAATCTTATAAAAAGGAAGCTGCCCTGTGTTGCGCAAGTTATCAACGAAGTCCTTGCTTACGCCTCCGAGATACGTTATTATCGTCTTGTTTGTCAAGAACTCTTGTCCAACCTCTTTCAGGCTGACTATTTTCTCAACAACATCTATTCCGACCTTTGTTCTGAATTTCTTATTATTCTGTTCCATGTCTTAGTCATTTATTGATGCAACTTCGGAGAAAGTCTCTTTCGTTCTCAACGCATTGCAATCGTTGTTTCAAGGAAACATTCTCCATTTTTAACATGTCAACCTCGCTAACGTCAGTTGGTTTTCTGGTTGGAAATGCTTTATATTTATTTCCGTCACCAAAAGCGAGCCAGCTATAGTTCACATCCAAAGATTGACAGATAAGCGCAATGTCTCTTTTGGTAAACGGAGATGTAAGTTTCAGCTTCTTCAACATATTGGAACAATCTATTCCGACATCGTTGGCGAAATCCCTAACGGATCTAGAGGCGACATCTGTCATAATCTCCCTGACACGAGACGCTATTTCTTTATGATTGAAATTTGTTTCCATTATTTTGTCTGCGTTTTGTTTATTTAACCAAAAAAGTTTGGTGAAACCAAAGTAAGAACCTATCTTTGCAGTGTCTAAATGTTCGGATTGGGTTAAAACTCAGTCCCACCTTGCTTTTGTCTCTCAGGTCTTATCTGATTGACGTTTGCAAAGGTACTAAAAACTTTGGTAGTAACCAAATGTTTTGTTAGTTATTTGGTTAGTTTTAACATTTATTTGTTTAACTCGCCATTTTAGTTACATATTTAAAAGTAAATGTCGATATGGATGAGATTTTGACTAGAATTAAAGAACTCATGGTATCCAGAGGACTGACGGCGAACGCCTTTGCAGTGAAAGCTGACATCAACTCTTCAAACTTCGCAAAGAAGATGAAGGGGACGATGAGAATAACCAAAGCCGATGTCGATAAGATTTGCGACAACGTAGGCGTAAACAGGGATTGGCTCATCAATGGGAACGGAGAGCCTTACACGGACGAAGGAAAGGCTATGATAGAAAATCAGTTTGCCGTCAAGTTTGCGGAGACCATAAAGAATAAAAAGAAAGAATGCGAGATTCCTTTCTATGACGTGGATTTCGCATTGGGGTTCGATATGATGTACAACGATACCCCGAACGTTCCGTCTAAACATATTTCCGTACCGGGGTACGAGAAAGCCGACTTTTGGTGCAGGACATCGGGAGACAGCATGAAGCCGTTCATAAGCAATGGGGACATCATTGCGCTGAAGGAAGTACAAGACTGGCAGAGTTTCTTGCCAATGAACGAGGTGTATGCCATAATGACGACTAACGACCTTCGGACGGTCAAAGTGGTCCGCAAGGGATCTGACGACATGCACCTAACGCTTCACGCATACAATGATGAGTACGAAGACCAAGAAATCAACAAGGCTACAATAACTAAGGTGTTCAAGGTTATCGGGGCTCTAAAGACAATGTAAGTACGGAAAAGATTATGTTTAGCGTCATTAATATAATCTAAATCCCAAGCCTACGTAAACTCATTTGTGGGCAAATGTGTGAGTAATTTGCAAGTAAAAAGAATAAAGAGTTTATAAATAATTGATAATTAAGGAATTACAGAATAAATATGATTACAGTAACGGATAATCACTCATAACTCCATAAATACTTGATTATCAACGATAACTTTAAAATATGCTTTTCAAATACCTCGCTAATTTAAGTAGTTTTAACGGCTTTTGAGGGCTTTTGAGGGGTGTTTTTGCAAGTAATATGCAAGTAACGCAAGTAGATATAAGGAATGATTAAAAATTAAATCGTTATGAAGGTATATGTTGAGGCCAAGACCAACAAGGTGTACTTCGCGGTCACGTTCAAGGCAAAGAGATTCTATGTGTACACAGGCATCCAGACAACTGAGAAGTTCTCCGGAATGGTGTTTCCACGCTCGGACAAGGCGAACAAAGCCAAGACGAGAAAGCTGGCAGACATATTCTCCAAGTGCGAGAGTTACATACTTGACCACGGAACGGAATCCGTTGAGTTAATGAAAGACCACCTGAAGGAGATATGCACAGGAGTGAAGAAAAGCGAGAAATCTCCGTTCCTGGACTTCATGGAGAATGTTGCCAACGGCAAGTCAAGGGAGAACACGATAAGGGGATACAAGCGAACCCTACGCTGCGTGGAGGCTTATGATCCACATTGCACGTTCGCGTCTATGACAAACGAATGGGTGGATGGCTTCATAAGCCACGAGAAAAGCAAGGGGCGGAACAACAACGGAATCCTTACGGACATCACGCATATCAAGTCGGTGTTTAAGGTGGCAATCGAGGAGGGAAAGACGAACAACTACCCGTTCCACGCCATCAAGTTGAAGAAAGAGACCACAAAGAAGCGTTGCCTGTCGTTGGAACAGATGAGGGCTTTCCGGGACGCAAAGACGTACAGAAGCAAGACGCAGGCGTACTTAGACTTCTTTATGCTCGGTTTTTATCTTATAGGGATCAATGTGTCGGACCTGTTGAGCTTAAAGAAGGAAGACTTTCATAACGGAAGGATAAGCTACTACAGGAACAAGACAGGTCGTCTCTACGACATCAAGGTAGAGCCGGAGGCATTGGAAATAATAAACAGACACAAAAGCAGGAAGAAGGACAGACTGCTCGACTTCCTTGATATTGTTGAAGCCAAGAACGTTGATGGCTTCACTCTTAACCTGAACCATGCTTTGAGAAGGCTAGGCCCAAGGGACACGAAGGACTTGCGCAGGAAAAGCCAAAGCCCAATAGAACCAAACGTATCGAGCTACTACAACAGGCATACATGGGCAACGTTCGCCTCCGAGATAGGAATACCGCTCGAAACAATCGGTCGAGCTTTGGGGCATTCGATATGGGATAGGTCGATTACCTCCGTGTACGTCAAGTACGACACGAAGGCAATCGACGATGCGAACAGGAAAGTGATAGACTACCTCAACTCAGACAAGAAATAGAAAAAGCCCAGGGACTACTCCTTGGGCTTCTCTTTTTGCTTATCATCCTCCTTTTTGATTTCATCCATCATTCCGTGGAGTCGCTTCACCTCCTGCTCATACAATTCATCCGCTGCCTGTGCGTATTTCAGATATTTGCTGAGGCTCTTCTTGCGCTGCATAAAGTCAGCCTTATTCTTGTATCTCATACCTTGTATGGCAGTCAGTCTGTGTCGCTGCATTTCAAGTTGAAGCTCATCATAAGCCCACTGAACAGTCTGAATGGCTCTCTTCTCGTTCTCGTTGCAGTCCTTGGCAAGGTCATAAAGCTCCTTGTTTCTTTTCGTTAGCTTTTTTATCTGTCTGTTTTTCAAGAACAGAGCCAAGTTACAGAACGAAATCGCCAAACATAGAATATCGATAACCCAATCCGTCACAAAGAACATATAGATTGCCAGTACAGCGTATGCGACTGCAAATATTACAGAACTATCCCCAAGCCAATTCTTAATCTTTTCTTTCATATTCTTTTTCTGTTAAGTGTTTGTTCAATCTGATGTAGTACTCCTCCAGGCTCTCCTCACTTTTCTTGAAGATAAGGTTGCGCTCTTCCAGTAAGTCAGAAAGCTCGTAGTAAGTTTTGTTGCCGAAGTTACGAATATTCTTCAAGTCATTCATACAAGTGTACCTTGTAAGCAAGTCCTCGAATGTATCAATATCCCAAGACTTTAGGCAATTCAGACAGCGGACTGATAGGTCGCAATCAATGAAGCGAGTGGAGAGTATCTTTGGTGGAAAGACAATATCGCTTATCTGTTTCTCGCCGTGCTCGACACGGAATGTATCGTAGTCCTTCTGTAACGCCTTGATTGCTGATTTCAGAGACTCGACCTCTTCTTTCAATTCCTTGTTGGTCTTGATGTCCTGTCTTATCTCTTTTGTTTGTGTGTAGAACTTTTGGCAAGCCTTTCTGATTATCTGTCTGCATCGTTCTGGAGTTAAGCAGTACTCTTCAGACAACTCCAGTAAGGACTTATTTCCATCATTCAGAAACGCCATCAAGAGTTTGTATTCCCTTGCCTTTAAGTACGGAACAAGGCTTGCCTCGTAGAGGGCTGTAATCATATATTCCACGTCCTCGTTGCAAGCTCTGTAGTTATGCTTGAAGAAGAGTGCCTTACGTATCTCCGCCAGCTCATTGTTTGCTTGTTCCTTGGCAGCTTTTATCTCTGCCAGCTTCTTGTCAAGCATTTCCTCGCTGACGGTGATAAACTTGTACTTCTTTGCGTATCGCTCGATGTCCTCGGCATTGACGTAGGTGTTGCCCTTCTCGTCCTTGAAGCCACCAAGTAAGCCATCCTTGATGTAATTCGAGATAGTTTGTCTTGACACGCCAAGGATTTCAGCAGCCTTGTTTCTTGTTATTCTTTTATCCATATCATTCACTGATTAATTTTTCTATTAACTCCACCCCACCTTTACCGAACTTAGCCAAGACTACATCTTTGTAGCTCGTTCCGTCCGCTCGGCACTCGGCAGGGTATTTACTTTCGAGCCAGTCGCAGAACTTGACAACATCGAACATCAACGCTCGGCATACGATGAGCATCTTTGCATCCATATACTTTTGCAGGTCTTGCCCGAAGATGTCGCTGAACCGTCTCTTTAGGGAAGGAAACTCACTTACTGTAATCATAAGGAATACCATTAATGGATTTGATGTTGTACTGATAGACAGCCTCGTTGTCCTGTTTCTTCAACGGTGTTCCATCCTTCTTTAGCTTTACTCCTTTGTAGGCGCAACAAGATGTTGTTCTCTTGTAGTCATATCCACAGCGGACGAAACATAGCTTCTCGACCCTCATTTTGCACTTGTGGTCTTCGATAATATCCCCGACCTTGACAGGGCTATTGCTTAGTGCATATTCCCTGTCTATTATTCTCATTTTGCCCTCGTGCCGTTTCTCCTCTTCTTCGTGGAGTGCGATAAACTCTTCCTTAGTCATTGTTAGACACCTCCTTTCTTCTGGCTTCCATCTGCTGGATGATGTTGTCGATGGTCTTTCCTGGGTAGTCAGTGGCTACCTCCTTCAATACCGCAATCTGTGCGGTCAGTCTCAAATTGTCTGCTGGTCTCATTTTTCTTTCTTGATTAATTGTTTGTTGTTGTGGCCGACCATCTTGCAGCTAACCTCGGCAAGCATTCCTGCAACGAGGTTTATGTTTGATGGTACGGTCATATCCAGTCTTTTTCCGTTCTGTGAGCAACCTATTGTGATGCCCACACCTTGCTCGGCTCGTATCTTGATGTTTGTAATCATAGCTTGCCCCACTTATACCCAAGCTGTGCGGCTATATACATAAAGTCATACAGCTTTGTTGCGCTTGGGTGGATGCCACTTTCCACGAACCCATTCTTGACAGTGTAATATCGCTTGGTCTTATAGAGGGTGTCCTCCAGCCAATATGTTCCATCTTCCATACTACTCTATCACTCCTTCCTCGTAAAAGTTGCACATACCGACTACCACCGTTCCTTCTTGCTCTGGGTATGTAACATCGGCAAGAACGTAATGGGTATCTATCCACACCGAAGACAATCTTTCACTATCATCGACACCTTTCGGGTCAATTCGGAAATTCTTCCAATATTCAACACCTAAGTTTGTGTTCTCTCTGAATGAATCCGCAATATCCTTCAGGTCGAACACCTTCTTGCAGGTCTGCATACTCTCTTGTAGTCCGCCACGATGTTCACGAAAATACCTCACAAGGCTTTTCTTGCGCAATTTTTCTTCGATAGTTTTTATCACTTGTTCATCTACTAAATCAAAATTCTGCGCATAAACTCTGGCATATTGAACGCATTGCAAAATTACATCTATCTCGTCTTGATAGAACTTAACTGTTATTTCTTCCATAACTATTATTTTTAGTTTAACTTATGATACTGTGCTTGCGTACTCGTAGTGTGCCACTAAGACGTAACCACCATATAGCTTACCTATTTTTACCTCATTAAGGTAAAACATAATATCGCCATCTTCTTTGTATGGTACAAGAGGACTTTTGTCTATCTTTCCATCCTTTCTGTACCTATCGCCAACTATCTGTGATAGTATCTGTGTGAAGACTTCAACATCACCTTCTTTATCGAAGCAGTGTCTGAAATCCTCCTCGTTATCTATCTTGACGATAATACCCAACGGCTCACGTACCACAGGTACAGGGGATAATTGTTCTTTCTTGAATCCAGCGAATAGGTCTGGTATCTCTAATTCTTCCATATCTCAATCTAACTTAAAGTGAATAATCTTTCTGTTGCCTTCTTTGTTATGGTCTGGTGCATAGAGTTGGTAATCTCCTTTTCCCAAACGCATCTGAACTCGGAAGGCATTTGGTATTCGCTGACAAATACCTTGTGTCCCTTGCTTGCCATTTCGATGCACCAAGCATAAAACTTGTCGTAGTCGAAATGTCGGCAGTCACCGTATTGCTTCGTGTTCTTGTAAGCAATATCGCAATACACGATACTCTTGTCGGGTATCTCCAACTCGTCATAGCTGCCAGCGTGAAACTCCACCCCCCCCACATAGAGGAACGTCATTCTTGACGTTTGCAATATTCTCTGCAATATAATCTCTCGCCTTTCCGTTGCTTCCTATAACGTGATGACCGCTATACCCACCATCGAAGAAGCGACCGTTGAATGAAGCCATAAAGCCAATCCAACCCACATCTGCATCGGGAATGCTCGTTATCTTTCCGTGGTAGCAGTCCCTTGCCAAGTTATACAAGTCCCTGTCTATCTTGTGAGGAAACTCTGCACCCAACTGGAGCATCTTCCACATCGCAATCAGGTATTTGTTCTTGTCGTTGGCTATTCTTCTGTAGCTTGTCGGTACGTGGGTAATCACGTTGCAACCACCGCAGAAGGCATCCACGAACGTACTATGTTCCTTGTCGAGCATAATCGGGAGTATATCACCGACTATGCGACGCTTGCTGCCCATATATTTCATTGTCTTAATAATTTAATTGTTTCAAAAACAAGCCTTCTCTATTCTCACGAACCAAGAAAGGCAAACTTAATTATATGATTACAAAACTATTTCTTTTGTAACACTGATGGTAAATATTTCTCACTATACTTCTTTCTTAAATATTCAATTACTTGGTCGTATGAGTGAATAAAACCATCGTTGATAAGCATAGCAACCTGACGTTCCATATTGAATAACTCGTATTGCTTGCTCTCTTCACCTTGTTTATTGCGCATTTCGTGTTCGTGCTGACCGAACACTACGTAATTGATAGCCTGTGCTATTTTGCACATAGCCACAGGCATAAACTTCTTGCTTACTATCTTTTGCACTGCTGCACCAAGCTCCCTATATGCGTCCCCTGCATCGTTTCTGTACTTCAACATCTGGTCGTACACAAACTTGATAACCTGCACCTCGAAACGAGGATTGAGCCACATAGCAAACTTAACAAACAATATCGGGTGCATCCAAGTACCACCATTATTACCACGAGTTTTCAAATACGCAGAATTTTGCGTATTTAAATTTTCCTCTTCCATCAAGGCAGAAATAAATTCCTTGGTATTGTCGTTATCAAAGAATTTGGTAATCTCCTTCTTCTCTCCACTTGCATCATTCCATTGTTTGAGCAAGTTTGTAGCATTGAACATACTATCCTTCGTTCTCTGCTCGACCAAAAAGTTACCCATTGGTCTCTTCATTACTTGGTTTGTAACCATACTCTCAAAGTTAAAATTAATAATCTACATAACACCTCTATACCCATAAGAATAAATGGGATAGCCAAGCGAGCCGAACCTTAAATTATTATCAACTACAATATATACTCTATACCATAGTGGTCGTACTCGTTGTAAAGCCAGCATAAGTCTCTTGATACCCACAAGGCTTTGCTCTTTATGGTCGGCTTTCTTCCTTTCGGAATATGGGCACCCGTCGTGAGGTGACACGTTGCGGGATTTACACAACCATAATGTAACTTACCTGACTGAGCAGTTTTATATATCGGTGATAAGCCGAAGAGGACTGCACGGATTGAACCTCGATGTCTTTTGCTTGAAACTTTGAGATAGGGGTAAAAAATAACCCTATCCGCCGTTCGTGTTGCGCTCCGAACTTTGGATAGGGTATATCGTGAAGGTGAGTAAATCACCTATTGATAGTCGTATGTCCGCTGAATTAGTGCGCAACTACTAACAAGCGATTGCAAAGATACCATGTTTTCTGTTAACTACCAAATTATCAGTTGTTAATCTGTTATTTACTAACATTTATTAACATAAAACCATGGTTTTAACGTTGGTTTTTCGTGCTTTTCCTGCGTTTTTCCTCGATTTAAGGCAAAAAAAATAAAGCCACCCACCGAGGAGGTGGATGGCTTGGTTGGATTCTCTTTAACCGGATTTATCAGAGCTATTTAATACATCTTTTCTCCGTATAGACTCCCCATGTATTTTATCTGGTTATTCTCATTTAGCTCGACATTATCGTATCTGACGGTATCGTAATAGAACTCATTGTATCTTATGACGTAAAAGTAAATCTTTGGGGCAAGATACACATAATAGAATGTTGATGGAGTAGAACTTTCCGTATCTGTTCTTACGCAGCTTATCGTATTGTTCGTAGTAAATGTCTTGTTCCAATGTTGGCTTCCGTGACTTACCGAATACTGCGCCATAAAAGACTTGCCAACGAGATTGTTACTCTTTGAACAAGGCTTGTCATCTGCTTTCGTAAATTGCATTTTTTCTGTTTTCTTACCTTCCCATCTGTCGTTGTACGTAATGGTAACAGAGAGTGAGCTGTTGCTTATCCCATCGACTACATACTTAGTTGTATTGCCAAAATATCGGTTATCTACAGTTATTGTGTCCCCATTTACCGCATATTCACCTTCATCAATGAATTTATTGTTCAGCAAAGATGAATTATAGTTGTCTGACGAAAATGATACAAAACGGTCGTTTCCGCTTCTCCATACCCCAACTATATTGTTGTCGTGTACTTTATACTTGACGGTTGGAGAATTGCTATCATCATCGTCACTACTGCTACAAGAGCCAAACGAAACTCCTGCCAAGGCAATTATTGCCACTAATAATACTTTCTTCATATTCGTAAGTTTAAAGGGTTATTTATCTAGCTTTGCTATTGTGCAAACTTGACTTGTCTTGTTTCTGCTCTCTACATACTCGATGCGAACAATACCGCTGCCAGTGCGCTCCTTTGTCGGCATCTCTAAGACCTCGGCAGTCAATATCGCAGTCTTGCGAATAGCAGGATTATTGCGAACATTAAACTCCACCTTCTTGCTTACATTTGCAGTAAGCTCAACACTCATATAATTAGTGTCTCCATCAATGTTTACTAAGTATTTCATAAGTTTCTCGCTTGACCGTGATGCGTAGGGCTGAATGTGTTATTTACTTATTTTCGTCATAGATGTGTGCTTGGTCGTACAAAGCCTTATCCAACGCCCAATCCTCCTTAGGATAGATACCTTCACCCAAGCCTGTGTTGAAGTCGATGTAGTAATTATCATCGTCCTCCTTGATAGTTACATTATAACCTTCATAATTGATGTTCTGCTCTTTCATTTTCTATAGACTTATCCGTGATGTCGAGGGCT
>ERZ808252.1435-NODE-1435-length-17474-cov-5.619209_pt1 | contig 17474 bp, 14 predicted proteins | sample MGYA00521242_ERZ808252 | MGnify/ENA primary metagenome ERZ808252 (study PRJEB31516, sample SAMN03275581) | gut metagenome | biome: mammalia-associated habitat; material: feces | host: Papio cynocephalus | place: Kenya | collected 2012-08-07 ...
AAACGGCATGTGTCGAAAGCCCGAAAATGCGGCCTCACCGTTGCTGAAGCTACCGACGAGAGCCACTGGAAAGCTTTTTGGAACATATTGACATCCGTTCTGCTCGCGCGCCACGGCTGCCGGCCCGTACATTCGGCCGATGAAATCCTTTTGCTCAAGCAACGCTTCAATAATATCAGGCTTTTCTGTGTGTTTAAGGACGTTGAAATGCTGGCTGGGTGCGTTGCCTATCTTACCGACCGCGTCATCCATATACAATACATCGCTGCCAGTGACGAAGGCCGCCTCTATGGTGCTCTCGACTTGCTTTTCCTCACCATGCTGAGCCTTCCGGTGTGTGACGGCCGCCGTTATTTCGATTTCGGCATCTCTACAGAGCAGGGCGGAAAGCTTCTCAACCGGGGTCTGCTCTTTCAGAAAGAGGGATTCGGGGCTCGCGGAATCTGTTACGACCAATATAGACTGAATTTATGATGGCCGACATAAAATACCTGGACTTGCAGAAGATCACCGAAGCTTTCGAGCCCGAACTCAGTAGGGCCATCCATAAAGTGATTCAGTCGGGGTGGTTTCTTTATGGCTCTGAAACGCGACTCTTCGAGCAGGAATTTGCCGACTATTGCGGTGTGTCGGGATGTTTGGGCGTTGCCAACGGACTGGATGCCCTTACCCTGATACTCAAAGGATACAAGAATCTCGAAGGATGGGCCGACGGCGACGAAGTCATCGTTCCCGCATTCACTTTCATCGCTTCGGCCGGTGCCATTGAGCGTGCCGGTCTCCGTTCCGTGTTCTGCGATGTCTCGCCCGACGATTATCTGCTCGATTCCGACCTGATCGAACCGCTCATAACGCCTCGCACGCGCGCCATTTTGCCTGTTCATCTCTACGGCCGCGTTTGCGATATGCAATCCTTATGCCGCCTTGCCGACACCTATGGTCTGAAAATCATCGAAGACTGTGCCCAGGCCCACGGTGCATGCTCCGAACAGGGAAAGAGAGCCGGCAGTTCAGGTCATGCCGCCGCCTTCAGCTTTTATCCGGGCAAAAATCTCGGTGCTTTGGGCGATGGCGGTGCCATTGTGAGCAATGACAAAGAACTTCTTGCCGAGGCACACACGATTGCAAACTACGGAATGTCAACCAAATACGTCCATCCGATACACGGCATTAACAGCCGTCTCGACGAGCTGCAAGCCGCAGTGCTGCGTGTCAAGTTGCGTCGTTTGGACGAAGCCAACGCCTGTCGCCGTCAAATTGCCCGTTCCTACGACGAGGGCATCAATAACCCTTTTATTCGCCTTCCCTATGCCGAAGCCCTCGGAGAGCGGAAAAGCGTCTATCATATCTATCCCGTTTTCTGCCGGGAGCGCGACAGGCTGCAAGGCTATCTGGAGCAGCATGGCATCCACACCCAGATTCACTATCCCATTCCCGTCCACAAGCAGGAAGCCTACCGACAGTGGAGCCGGCGTTGCTTTCCCGCAGCCGAACATCTGGCAGAGACAGAGCTGAGCCTGCCGCTCAATCCCTCATTAACACAAAAAGAAGTTGATTACATTATAGACAAACTAAACCATTTCAAATGCTAACTCTTGATATACTCATTTGCTCGCTCAACACACGCATTGTGAGAGTACCCGACATACTTATGCCGGTAAAGGAAGGCGTCAACTATATCATATCGCTGCAATACACCAAGGATGATTATCTGAAGATGATTCCCGAAGTGCTTTTGGAACGCAAAGACGTGAAACTCGTCAAGTTGCCCGGCGAAGGATTGTCAATCAACCGCAACAATGCCTTGTCGTATGCCTCGTCCGACCTTGTTTATGTCATCGATGACGACACCCATTTGCTGCCTCAAACCGTTGATGTCATCCAAGAAACCTTTGAAAAAAATCCTGACGTCGACATTGCTGTTTTCAAGACGCAGAGCTATGCCGGAAAAGACGTTCACGAGTACGAGCAAAAGGAGCGCGACCTTACAACCTTCCGCGACATTCATTTTGTACTCACCACCGAGGTGGTCTGCCGCCGTTCAAGCATAGCCGGCATCCTCTCGTTTGACCCGCGCTTCGGTTTGGGCTCACCTTTCCTGGCATGCTACGAAGAACAGATTTGGCTGGCCGATGCCCACAGGCACGGCATGAAGATAAGATACTTTCCAAAAGCCATCAATCAGACTTCGGCCATATTTCTGCCGCGCTTGATTTATGTCGACAACAATGTGCAGCGCTCGTTCGGCGCCATGCTCTACTATGTCTTTGGTCAGGCGGCATTCTATAAGGCTTTCAAGTTTGCTTTCATCTCGTTTCGCAAGCGCACGGCCCATTTCTTCTCGTTATACCACCATTTGCTGCAAGGCATTTTCTACCTGCGCAAGGCCGGCGGCCGCCGTCATCCATGATTCTTGAAGTTCTTGTCTGTACATTCAATGATAGGATAGGGCGCGTGTCGGACGTTTTTCTTCCACCCTTGCCCGATGTCCGCTATCTGGTGTCGTTTCAATATTCAGACGAGAAGTTCAAAGAGGCTGCCCGTTCGGCCGTTCCTCGTCGTAGCGACATCCGCCTTACCTGCATCAAGGGTCGCGGACTGTCGGCCAATCGCAACAATGCCATTGCCCATGCCACAGGCGACATTTTGCTGATTGCCGACGATGATGTGAGCTATGAAAAAGACTTTTTCCGGCGCATCATGCAGTGTTTCCAAGCCCATCCCGACCTTGACATAGGCTGCTTCCGGGCCGAAACCCCCGACCATCGGCCTTTTCGCCGCTATGCCGACCATTCGTTCGACTATGCCCGGCAGCCGCGCGGCACATATTTCTGTTCCGTCGAGATAGCCTTCCGCCGCCGTGCCGCTTGTCCGCCTTTCGACGAGCGCTTTGGCCTGGGCGCGCCTTTCCTCGGTGCCGGCGAAGAAGAAGTGTTTCTTTTGCAGGCCTTCAGACGCGGATTGTCCGTCCGCTATTTTCCACAGGTTGTGGTACGCACCGAAGCCGCCACCACCGGCCGCCGTTTTTTCACCTCGCCGCCGTTGCAGCGTTCCAAGGGAGCCGTGCTTTGCCTCATCCACGGACCATGGGGAGCATGGCTGCGCTGCCTGAAATTTGCCTTCTCTCACATTCGCCAATCCAATCCGCTGCGTTCTTTATACGAAATGACGCGCGGCATACTCTATATTTGCCGATGAACCTTGTAAGTGTCATCATGCCCTACCGCAATCGTGCCTACAGCCTCGAACGCGCCATGCAAAGCGTCAGAGCGCAGCGCTACAGGCCTTTGCAACTGATTTTGGTCGACAATGGTTCTACCGACGGTTCACGCGCATTGGCCCTGGCATTCAAGGAAAAATACGAAAGCCCCGATTTTTCCGTCATTTCCACCTGTTGTCCTACCCAAGGGGCATCGTGTGCACGCAACCGCGGGCTGGAAAAGGCAGAAGGCGCGTATGTCTGCTTTTTCGATTCCGACGACGAAATGTCCGACGACTACATAAGCACCATCGCCCCCATAGCCCGGGCACGGAAGCTCGATGCCGTGTTCAGCGCCACCGCCATGGTAATGCCCGACGGCTCTGTCGTGGCGCGCAATTACGGCCGCAGCATGAATCCGGCCGCACAAATTCTATCGGGCATGCTCTCCACTCAGGGCATTTTCGTGAGCAAAGCCTTTCTGATGCGTATAGGAGGCTGGAACGAGCATTTGCCGTGCTGGAACGATTGGGAGCTGGGCCTGCGCCTGCTTCTGGCTCACCCTTCGGCCTGTTGGTATGGCAAAAAAGCATTTCACCGCATCTATCAGCATGCCGACAGCATCACCGGCAACAGCTACAGCCGCAATTGTGACAACATCGTGAAAGCCCTCCGAGCCGCACAAACAGACTTGAACAACAGCCACGACCATGAGGCCCGCTGCTGCCGCCGTGCCCTGCTTTACAGAAGCGCCATTGTGGCCGCCTTGTGCCGCCGCGAGGGCAATAAAGATTGTGCCCGACGGCTTTTGACGACATTCCACAAGCGACTGCCGGCTTTGCCCGCCTTGCTGCTCTATGCCTATACACGCATGGGCGGGAGAGGTGCGTGGCGCATGGCCCTTTTATGGGCACAGATGTAGAAAGAAAGGATAGGGGTGAAATTTTACTCCTTACGATTTTCGATTGGCTGCCTTAGCGTTGTCATTTGCTGCGTCAGCCTCAGAAACCTGCGGCATCGCCTCGGGCAGTAAGCCTTCGCGTTGCAACATGTTGCGATAGAAAGCCGCTTTCTTGTCGAGTGCCAGCGGATAGGAACGGCTGCTGCTCGGCATGCGATACAGGCGTATGCCGAGGCTTTCCACTTCGGTAAAACTTCCTACAGCGGGCCTTTTTACGTCCAGGGCATCACACAGCTCTTCGGCAGCTTTGCCGCCCGTGGCAGCCACGGCCTTGCAGCGGGGAATGCGCTTGAGCAAGGCTTTTATGTCGGTGCGCCCGACTACCTGCAGGAACTGGTCGGAAGCATTGCCCTTGAGGCGCTTCACACTCACGGCCGTGTCGAAAAGGGCAATGCCTTTTTCCTTCAGGAAACGCTCGATGTCAGGTTGCCTGAACTTCTTGTTTGCAGCGTCATAAAAATAATTTTTATCGCCAAAGAATATCAGGGCGTAGATGCGCCACATATCGTTTTGTACATTGGGATAAAAAAAGTCCATCGACCATCGTTTGCGCGGCGGCGGAAAGCTGCCGAGCATGAGCAGCCGGCTGTTTTCGGGCAGGAACGGCTGCAAGGGGTGATATTCGAGGTCGTCGGTCGCGGAGGTCATTTTCTGTACTTCTTTTTCTTGAGAAAATTGAATCCGGCATAGAAGCTTGCCGTCACCAGCGAATTGCGGATGGAAAACATTGGTTTCTTATAGGTATAGGTATGGCCTACGAGCGAAATGCCGGCAAAGTAGCGCGAATTGTTCCATACGACGGAAGCGCGCGTAATGAAATCGAAATTGAGGGCATCGAGGTCAAACAGTTTTTCGGAGGCATTGAACTTTTCGCCCTTCGAGAAATTATAGCCGAAAGTGGGCGAAAAAGTGAAATTGGCCAAGAAATTCTTGTGAAACACCCAGTTATAACCATATCCCGCACTTATGCTGTAGTCGCGATAATGCACCGTGCCCACTTTCAGCTCGTCGAGCAGGAGCGGATTGCCCTTTTCGTCATAAAGAAGAGCCGAAGGAAGTTTGGTATAGTCGAATCTTACATTTTCATGAGTATAGTTGAAACCGAGAATAAAGCCTCCCGTGCTCCGTTTTTGCACGGTAGACTGGCTGTAGGCCGCAGGATATGAAAAATGCTTGTTGTTAAACAGGTAATATACATGGAGGTTCATGAAATAGGTGCTCATTCCCGAAAAAGACACGTTGTGTATGTCGTCGGCGGCATCGTTGCCGAATCCGCTGGCACTTTTCAAACGATAGTTGTTGGCATCGGCTTCATAATAGTAGTCAATCCCAATGAATTGCGAATAAAGGCTGAGATAGATGCTTGAGCGGTCGAACGAAGAGCCTTTGGCACCGATGTTGAACGTATATCCCAGAAACAACAGGCTGAAACCCACATAAGGCCCCATGCGGAAAGGCATGTCGGGCGAAAAGCGCAGCTCCTGCTTGTTGCCATCGGCATTGCGGGCACTGAGAGAGTAGTAAGAATATCGTTTTTCGCCCAAAAGCATGGTGCAGGCGTGGTAGCGGTTGGGGGCTATGTAGTTGGTATCTACTTCGGTGATGGATTGCAGAAAACCGCGCAGGCCTTTCCGCTTGGGCTTCGGTTGCATGTCGGACGAAAAGAGGCTGTCTGCGGCTACAGGCTCATGGTTTTCGGCCGAAAGGGGAGACACTGCCAACAATAAGCATAAGAAGAGACACGCCCGTTGTAGCATCTGACCGCTCAAAGCTTACCCAAAATTCTGTCGACCACCCAATTGACCGATGTGGCACTGACGCTGTCGCAGGTGCATATCGTTTTTTGCTGCAAATGCTCCACCACTTGTTTGATGAGCGGCAGCTGCACGTGGGGCGGGTTTTCAATGACAAATTCTTCGCGGCCCCGCTCCGTATGGAGTGCTATGGGTTGGTAGGTAAACACGGAAAAACATATCTGTCCCTTGTTACCGATGATTTCAATGCGGTCTTCCTTGGCCGACTCGTGGGCCACGAAGCACCACGAACCCGAGCCCGGCAAGCCTCCGGCAAAGCGGAAACAGGCGCTGACCGAGTCTTCCGTTTCGTAGAGCCCACCGCGGTTGGCGCTATAGCCCTTGGCCTCGATGATGGGGCCGAGCATGCCTTGCAGCAAATCGATCTGATGAGGAGCCAGATCGTAGAAATAACCGCCGCCGGCAATGTCGGGCTGAACGCGCCAGGGCAGATTGGTGCGGTTGTAGTCCAAATCGCGGGGAGGCACGGCAAATCTGATCTGCACATTGATGACGGTGCCGATGTCGCCCTTCCGTATCATTTCTTTCACCTTCTGAAAATAGGGAAGGTAGCGGCGATAATAGGCCACAAAGCAGGGTACGCCGGTTTTCTCGGAGATGCGATTGATGCGGCCGCATTCTTCATAGTTGGACGAAAGCGGTTTTTCAACATATACGGGCTTGCCCGATTTCATGGCCATGATGGCATAGGTGGCATGGGTCGAAGGCGGCGTTGCAATGTAGACGGCATTGACATCGGGGTCGTCAATCAGCTCCTGCGGGTCTGTATACCAGCGCGGTATGTTATGACGCTCGGCATACGAGCGCGCTTTTTCCTTGGTGCGGCTCATCACGGCAACCACTCTCGAACCTTCTATAAGACTGAACGCCGGTCCGCTTTTTTTCTCGGTGACTTCTCCGCAGCCGATGAATCCCCATTGAACGGTAGTTAATTTGTCTATCATACGCACAAAGGTAGTCAAAAATCCGTATCTTTGCCGTTAGTTTGAAGTAAAATAAAATGAAAACAAAGCAGAACAGACCCATTTTGGTTATCGGCAAAAGCAGAAGCTACCGCGCCAGCTTTCAAGAGGCGGCCAACTTGATTGTTTCAAACCTGAAAACATTGTGTGTTTCACTGTTTCCTTTTCCCCTTGCAATAGGCATCGTCGGAGCAGTGCTCTTGCAATTGGCAGGGGCGGGGATTGTTTCACTGGCGGTAGGCATCGTAGTGTTTTCTTTCGCTGTTTCAATGTTTTGTACGGCGTTTTGCCTAATGATGAAAGACTTTGGAAAAACTCAGGTTCTGGAGAATATTAGTTGGAAAAAAGACTTTAAGGCAATTGCCCTGAAGTCGCTCACTCCTTTCTACCTGCTTTTGCTGCAAACAGCCTTTTGGGCAGCACTGGCCATCGGGACAACCGTTTGCATCGGGCTTCGCTCGGGATGGGCAGTAGCCATCAGCGGCGCGGCAGTCTTGATTGTGGTGGCTCTATGCGTTCCTTTTAATATAAGTCTGGGCTGCGCCTGGTTTTCGGGCCTGGGTTTTGTAAAGTCTGCACTGCGCGGATTCGCAGCTATGCGCCACCACTACGGCACAACGCTGATGCTGCTTTTCATGTCGGTCATTGTCATAGCGGTAGCGTGCATCATAGGCTGTACGCCCTTGCTGATTCTCGACAGGGCGGTTGATGCATCCGAGACAGCCATTTCATTTGGCGACCCTACCGACATGCCTTCTTTGATTTATGTGGTCAGATTCATATTGCGCCTTGTCTTGTTTTCATTGATGGCTTTCATGCTGCTGCTGTGGCTCGTGCCACTTTATTTGCACCATTTTTCCATGCAAAAGAAAGACGAGGAACGCAAAAAGGAACAGGAAAAACTGCAAATGACACGCGAGGCATACAAGACGGCACGCGAAAACTATTATCTGACAACCCCTTGATTTTTTCCTTGACAGCTAAAAAGGCCGGCTCAAAACGAACCGGCCCCAAAAAGCATTGTATGAATTAAATGCTACGTCAAACCATTATTAAATGATGCCTTGCGCCATGATGGCTTTAGCCACTTTCATAAAGCCCGAAACGTTGGCTCCCTTGACATAATCGACAGTTCCGTCGGCCAGTGTGCCGTATTTTACACACTGTGCGTGGATGTCGGCCATAATTTGCTGGAGTTTCTGGTCTACTTCCTCGCTGCTCCAATTGAGGTGGTTGGCGTTTTGAGTCATTTCGAGACCCGAAACCGACACACCGCCTGCATTGGAAGCCTTGCCGGGAGCATAGAGCAAACCGTTGCCTTGGAAAATCTTGATGGCCTCGGGAGTCGATGGCATGTTGGCTCCTTCGGAAACAGCGATGCAACCGTTGTTGACCAAGGTCTGGGCGTCGTCGCCGTTAATCTCGTTCTGTGTGGCACTCGGCATGGCAATGTCGCATTTCTCACCCCAGGGACGTGCACCGGCTACGTATTTCACATTGTATTTCTCGGCATATTCGCGAATGCGTCCGCGGTAAAGGTTCTTGAGCTCCATGATATAGTCAAGCTTTTCGCGGTCGATTCCTTCGGGGTCATAGATATAGCCGTCCGAATCCGAGAAAGTGACAACTTTGGCACCTTCCTGAAGGAGCTTTTCGGCTGTATATTGTGCCACGTTGCCCGAACCCGATACGCAGACGGTTTTGCCTTTGAGCTCGATGCCGCGGGTTGCCAACATATGCTTTAAGAAATATACGTTGCCGTATCCTGTTGCTTCGGGGCGTATGAGAGATCCGCCAAATTCGAGTCCCTTTCCGGTAAGTGTACCGGTATGTTCACGTGTAAGCTTTTTGTACATGCCGAAGAGGTAGCCCACTTCGCGGCCGCCAACACCGATATCCCCGGCGGGAACGTCTGTATCAGGACCTATATTGCGCCACAGTTCAGTCATGAACGCCTGGCAGAAACGCATCACTTCGGCATTCGACTTGCCACGCGGGCTGAAGTCAGAGCCGCCTTTTGCGCCACCCATCGGAAGGGTTGTCAAAGAATTCTTGAACGTCTGCTCGAAAGCAAGAAACTTAAGAATGGACAAATTCACTGACGCGTGGAAACGCAAACCTCCTTTGTAGGGACCGATGGCGTTGCTGTGCTGTACGCGGTAGCCGGTATTGGTCTGTACTTTGCCTTTATCGTCAACCCAAGTGACACGGAAGGTACAGATACGGTCAGGAATGCAGAGGCGCTCTATCAAATTGCTTGCCTCGAACTCGGGATGCTCATTGTAAACATCTTCAATGGAATTCAATACTTCTGTAACCGCCTGATAGTACTCTGGCTCGTTGGGAAATCTTCTTTTAAGATCATCGATTACTTGTTCTGCTTTCATTTTTTCAAGTGTTATAAATTCTATTTACCCTGCAAATTTAAGAAAAAGCACGGAAATATCAAACGTTTTGAATGGAAAACACGCAGAAAAAATCAATTTGTCAATTTTTCGCGCTTCAATTCATCCTTTTCTGTTCTTTAACAGGCTGCACTTGGCTTTTAATACTTGCACAACGGATGTTTCTTTGCAAAGAATGCGCAAGGAAATCCACGAAGACAATGCCAAAGCCGGAAGGCCAAGGATGTATTTATAAGGAGCAGGAGCCACGATGCAGGTGCCAACAGCCAAAGCAAGCAGGAGGGCTTGGAGCACTCCTACAAAAAAGGAGCGTGAGGAAAAGCAGAACTTGTATTTGGCATGATAGACTGACGATATGAGCAGCAAATCGAACAGATTGGACAATGAGAGCGCGGCTCCGCAGCCTTTAAGCCCCCAGCAACGATAGCCTACGATGACCAGAGTGACGAATACCAGATAGTAAAGGAATTCCATGGTGAAATACAGAACGGAATCGCCGCGTGCAAGCGAAAGATAGGCGACCGGTGTGGTGATGGCCTTGAAATACATGTAGAAAGCCGCGTAAAGGGCCATGGGAACGGCCAGCATGAATTTTTCGGAAAACAAAAGATGTATGATCAGGGGAAGCAGCAGCACAAAAAGGATGAGAAAGGGCGCTATGAGCAGCATGCACACTTCCATCTGGCTGTTGACGGCATGGTTCATCTTTTCTTTGTCGTGACAGATGGAAGAAAGGCGCGGAAAGTAGTCGGCATCCATGCTGACAAAGACAAAACGCGCATACGAGACCGTGAGCACGAAGCCTGCGCAGTAGAGCCCTTCGTCGGCCAGCGAACCTTGATTGACGATATAGGAACGCACTGCCATTTCGGCCACGGCGGCCACAATTCCGGCCAATATATAGGAGATGCCGAGCCGTATCATGTCAAGACCTTTGCCCAAGGTTGAGCGCGAAAAAGGATTTGCCTTCCAGGGAAATATGCGCAAAGTGCAATTCAGCTGTATGAGCATGGCGGCCAAGGTGCTGATGATTAGAGAGGGTATGATGCCGCCAAGTCCCCAAACATAATAAAATGGAACAGTGGCCAGCAGTGTTGCCAAGGCACCGGCAAGCGTGACGAGTGCCAGGGTCTTCAAGCGGCGCATGGCCTTGAGTATGGCAATCTCTGCGCCCGAAATGGCCAGCATGGCCACAACCGGTGATAGCAAAGCAATTTGAAAGGTATAGGAATAGTCGCCGAACGAAAGTCGGCTGATGAGCGGTGACAGAAGCAGGCATAGCGACATGCCCGCCAAGGCTGTCAGCAGGCTCCAGCTGCGTATGACGGCAACTTGTGAAGCCAGCTTTTCGTGGTCGCAGCCTTGCCCTTGAAGTTCGGAAAGGCTGCGGACGGCCGTGAGCGGTATGCCAAACTGGGTGGCATTGCTCAAAAGGTTCATGGCATGGTTGTAGATATCGATAAGGGCCAGGCCTACACTTCCCAAAAGCACCGCCACGAATTTGTTGCGGACGATGGACAGCAGCACGGTGATGCCCTGCACACCGCCAAAGAGGCCCGTGTATTTCAATACGTGGTTGTAGGCTTTGCTGCCCTTGTCTTCTTCGTGCGGGGCTTTTGTCTTCATATTTGTTGCAAAGATAAGTTTTTTCGACTGAAATGCCGTAACTTTGCCGTAACAAGAGAAAACGGAAACAGTAGAAAGACGATTTTTATGAAAATACTGCTGATAGGCGAATATAGCAATGTGCATTGGACGCTGGCCGAAGGACTGCGCAAATTGGGGCATAGTGTCACGGTGGTTTCCGACGGCGACGGTTGGAAAAACTATCCGCGCGACATATCGCTCAAGAGGAATCTGTCGTGGGGCAGGGCAGGGGCTCTTTTATACGGCCTCCGTCTGCTGGCGCTGCTTCCACGATTAAAAGGATATGATGTCGTGCAGTTGATCAATCCGATTTTTTTCAGCTTAAAGGCTGAAAAACTGATACCCATCTATCGCAAAATAGCGCGAAACAACAAGCGGATATTTCTTGGAGCATTCGGTATGGACCGTTATTATGTAAAAGCCTGCGTAGACACCGACATATTCAGATACAGCGACTTCAAGCTTGACGGACGGTTGCGCCAATCGCAAGACAACACGGTATGGTATCGCGACTGGTACGAGGGAGACAAAGGCCGTCTCAATGACTTGATAGCCAATAACTGTGACGGCATTGTTTCTGGGCTTTACGAATATGACGCCGCTTATCGGCCCTATTTTGCCGACAAACTGACTTATATACCATTCCCCATCAATACCGACAAGATTGCAGCCCATGAAATACAGAGGGTTGACAATGTGAGGTTTTTCATAGGCATTCAGATGCTGCGCAGTCAGTATAAGGGCACCGACATCATGTTGCGCGCCTTGGAGCGTGTAAAACGCGAGTTCCCCGATTTGTGCACCATCGTAAAGGTCGAGTCAGTTCCGTATGCCGAATACCAACGGCTGCTCGACTCATGCCATGTGATGCTCGACCAGCTCTATTCGTACACGCCGGCCATGAATGCGCTACTCGGCATGGCCAAAGGTCTGGTGATAGTGGGCGGTGGCGAGCTTGAAAACTATGAAATTCTCGGTGAAGACACTTTGCGGCCGATTGTCAACGTGGAACCAAACGAACAAAGCGTTTACGAAGCCTTGAAAGACCTGGTTGTGAACAAGGACAGGATTCCGAAACTTTCCAGGCAGAGCGTGGAATATATCCGCAAGCACCACGATTACGTAAAGGTGGCTCAGCGCTATCTGGATTTTTGGACGAAAGAACAACTATAAAAAAGTCTATCGGCTTATGAAACAGATTATTTTTACCGTATTCGTTTCTCTATTTGCAGTAAAAGCGGCAGCCCAAGGCTTAGGCCCCCTTTATGAAAAAAGCGATTCAATAAAGATAGAAAAGTTATTGGGCGAAGGCTTTCGGCAGCCTGTCGGCACCTGTCTGCCGCTATTCTATGCTAAAAAGTTTGTGGGCATTCCCTATGTAGGCGCAACGCTCGAAGTTTCGCAACGCGAACGCCTTGTTGTCAACTTGCGCCAATTGGATTGTACCACCTTGGTTGAAACCGTCACGGCGCTGGTATTGACGCAGCATCACGGGCAACGCGACTTCGGCAGCTTTTGCCATTGGTTGCAGACCATCCGTTACGACAACGGTACGATTCGCGATTACACATCGCGCAATCACTATTTCAGCTCGTTCATATTGAATGCCGAGCGCATGAAGCTTGCCCATGAAATAGTGCCGGCCGACTGCGGAAAGTCCTCGTTGTTTGCAGGCAGCAAGCGCCTTGACCTTCATTTCATGAGCCGCCACTACGACCGCTATCCATCCCTTAAAAAGAATCCGGCTCTTATTGCCGGCATTAAACGCACTGAGAAGGAGCTGACAGGTACCCTTGTCCGATACATCCCCATTAAATCATTGGGAAAGTCGAAAGCTTTAAAACAGGCTGTGCACGATGGCGACATTCTGGCCATTGTCACCAATCGCGACGGCCTCGATATCAGTCATGTGGGATTTGCCGCGTGGGGCAAAGACGGATGTCTGCATTTGCTCAACGCTTCGAGCCTGCATCACAAGGTGGTGCTCGAAACCAAGACGCTTCAAGCCTATCTCCGCACGCAAAAGTTGCAACCCGGAATCCGTGTTATCCGCATTGCCGGCTGCCGATAATGACTACCGGCTGTTGGAGATGGCAAGAAGTATGTCGCCTTTTTTCAGCTCCACTTGTCCGTTGGGAACGATAAAGCTGTCTCCCCGCTTTATCATCATGATAAGCGTTCCCTGAGGCAGACTCATTTCAGACAATCTGCGTCCCTTTTCCAATGCTTCTTCAGTTAAAGTAATTTCGTATAGGCGCGAACCCAGTTCTTCGGGTATTTCTATGCCAAATTCGTTGCCGTCTTTCTCGGCCGGAGCGTCCAGATGCAACTTACGTGCGAACCAGGAGATGCTCATGCCTTGCAACGTCAGGGATAGAAGCGTTATGAAAAATACTATATTGAATATAAGGTCGGCACCGTCCACCTTGCTCACAACCGGATAGGTGGCAAAAATGATCGGAACGGCACCACGCAGCCCCACCCACGATAAGAACAGTTTGGAACGGCCCGAAATCTTACGGAAAGGCAGCAGGCAGGCAAAAACGCTTATGGGGCGTGCCACCAACATCATGAACAGACCTATGATAAAGGCCGTTCCGGCAACGCCGATCACCTCTTTTGGATTGACCAACAAGCCTAAAGTCAAGAACAAGACAATCTGTACCATCCACGTAAGTCCGTTCATGAAAGTGTTCATCTCACGCCGATATGACAGGCGGCTGTTGCCCACTATCAATCCGGCGATGTAGACTGCCAGATAACCGTTGCCATGCAGAAGGTCGGTGATGGTAAAGATGATGCAGACCATGCTTAACAGCATCACGGGATATAAAGCCGCATTCGGCAAATTGATGCGGTTGATGGTCCATGTGCAGACTTTCCCCAACAGGTAGCCAAGCACAGTTCCTATGGAGAATTGCACCAGCAATCCATAGAGCATGCCTGACAAAGGTGACTCGGTATGTGATGTAAGGATTTGTATCAAAGCGATGGTGAGCATGTAGGCCATCGGATCGTTGCTGCCGCTTTCGAGTTCGAGCATCGGGCGCAGGTTGTTCTTGAGGCCGATGCTTTGCGTGCGCAGCAGATTGAAAACCGAAGCCGAATCGGTCGATGACATGGTGGCGGCCAGCAATAGGGAGCCTGTCAGCGAAAAACCAGTACTGCCACCCGACCAACGGAGCAGGTAGTAGGTAAACACTCCTGTGACTGCCGTCGTGATGATGACACCGATGGTTGAAAGCAACACGCCCTGCATGATGATGGGGCGTATCTCTTTCAGCTTCGTGTCCATGCCGCCGGTAAACAAAATGACGCTGAGAGCTATCATGCCTATGAACTGGGCATCTTCGGGGCTGTTAAACTGCAAGCCGAGACCATCGCTACCAAATAACATACCGGTAAACAGAAAAAGCAACAGGGTGGGAATGCCGAAGCGAGACCCCGTTTTACTGATCAGTATGCTTACAAGTACAAGAGCTGCGCCTAATAAAAAGATGTTTTCTGTTGTAAATACCATAGTTGCAACGAAGTTGGGAGTTTTCTCAACAAAGATACTACTTTTTAGCCATAAAAAAGTGGGCAATCCGACCTTTCACTCAAATCGGATTGCCCGCCACTGCCTTTGGGCTGCAAGATTATTTGCCGGCCGAGAACGACAGACTGTCTTCGCCTTTGCGGTGCGTGATGCTGATGATGCTTCCTTTTCTGGCTTTTCCACTCAGGATGAAATCGCTCAGCCCGTCTTCAAGGCATGTCTGTATGGCACGCTTCAAGGGACGTGCGCCGTATTGCATGCTGAAACCTTTCTCGGCAATGAAATCGCGTCCTTTCTTGTCTATCTTGAACGAATATCCCATCTGCTTTACTCGTGATTGGAGTTTCTCAAGTTCGAGCAAGGCAATCTTGTCTATGGCTTCGCGGTTGAGTTGCTCAAAAACGATGATTTCGTCCAAACGGTTGAGAAACTCCGGCGTAAACTGTTTGTTCAAAGCCTTGTTGATAATGCTTTCGTTGTTTTGCTGCTGCCATCCGGGCGATGTGTCGGATGTTCCGAAACCAATGCCGCGACCGAAGTCCTGCACCTGGCGCGAACCGGTGTTCGATGTAATGATGATGATGGTGTTCTTGAAATCTACCGTACTGCCATTGCTGTCGGTCAGCCGGCCTTCGTCCATTACCTGCAACAGCAGATTGAACACATCCTTGTTGGCTTTCTCAATTTCATCGAGTAGCACAATGGAGTAGGGGTGACGCCTTACCTTTTCTGTCAGTTGTCCGCCTTCGTCGTAGCCCACATATCCCGGAGGCGCGCCCACCAGACGGCTGGTGGAATACTTTTCCATGTATTCGCTCATGTCGATGCGTATCAGGGCATCGGCCGAACCAAACATATATTCGGCCAAGGCTTTGGCCAAATACGTTTTGCCAACACCCGTAGGCCCCAAGAACAAGAAGCATCCGATAGGCTTGTTGGGGTCGCAAAGTCCCATCCTGTTCCGGATGATGGCTCTTGTCAGCTTATCAACCGCCTTGTCCTGATTGATGACATGCCCCAGCAATTCCTTCTTCAGATTTTTCAGGCGTGTGCCTTCCTGTTCGGCCATTCGGGCTACCGGCACGCCGCTCATCAGCGAAACGGTTTCTTCCACCGCGTGCCGGTCGATGCGCACATTGCGTACTTTCATGTCCTTTTCCCATTTTGCCTTTAGGTCCGACAACTGATTTTCAATCTGTTTCTCTTCATCGCGCAGCAAAGCCGCCAATTCATAGTCCTGCTTGTTGACCGCCATAGTTTTTTTGCCGCGTACGTCTTCAAGCATCTGCTCAGCTTCGACTATATCACCGGGCACTTCCACCTTGACAATCTGAGCGCGCGAGCCGGCCTCATCCATCGCATCTATGGCCTTGTCGGGCAATTGGCGGTCGGTCAGATAGCGTTCGGTCAACCTTACGCAGGCCTCAAGAGCTTCATCGGTGTAGTTGACATGATGATGGCTTTCATAACTGTCCTTTATGCTGTGAAGAATGGCCAGCGTTTCTTCGGGCGTGGAAGGCTCGACCATCACTTTTTGGAAACGGCGTTCCAAGGCTCCGTCCTTTTCAATGGTGCGACGATACTCGTCAATGGTTGTCGAACCTATGCACTGCAATTCGCCACGCGAAAGGGCGGGTTTCAGCATGTTGGCGGCATCCATGCTGCCGCTGGCACTGCCGGCACCTACTATAGTGTGAATTTCGTCAATAAAAAGTATAATATTCGGATTTTCTTTCAGCTCGGCAACAACTCCCTGTATCCTTTCTTCAAATTGGCCGCGATATTTTGTGCCGGCCACCATCGATGGCATGTCGAGCGACACCACACGCTTGTCGAACAGGCACAAAGGCACCTCGTTGCGTGCAATGCGGTCGGCCAAACCCTCAACAATGGCAGTCTTGCCAACGCCCGGATAACCTATCAGAATAGGATTGTTTTTCTTTTTGCGGCTCAGAATCTGTGCTATGCGTTCAATTTCTTTTTCACGCCCAAAACATTTGTCGAGCTGGCCTTGAGCTGCTCGGGCCGTAAGATCCACGCCATACTTGTCGAGAAACGGTGTCGACGAAACTTTTTCGTTGCTTGCAGCTGTTTCGGGAGCTAAAGCACGCTTGCTCTTGTCAAACGAATTGTCGACAGACGAATCCGATTCGTCTTCATCAAAATCAAACGAATCTTCGGTCTTGTTACCATGAATATTCGCCACTTTCCCAAATTCAATGCCTGCTTCTTCAAGCATCCGCGTGGCTATGGTGCCGGGCTGGTCGAGCAGAGCCCGCAGCAGATGCACACTTGTTATTGTTGAACAGCCTTTATCCACAACCTCATAGACCATTTCTTTCAAGCAATAGTCAAACACCTGCGTAACCGATTCGTCAATCACGAAACCGTTGCCACAAAAGTTCACCGTGGTGGTTTTTGAGCGTTTCCTCGATCTTTGCCCTTTAGGCTTCTGCTCTTTTTCGGCTGCCGCTTCGAGCATGGCCTGCTCAATTTTGTGTATCAATCCTGTAGAATCAATGTCACTGTATAGCGAACGCAGCAATTTCATTGCCATACATTCATCATCGCGAAGAAGACCCATTAAAAGATGCTCTGAGGAGATTCGCTCACTACCCATCCGGGCCGCTTCTTCGCGCCCGAACAACAGTACATGCGAAAAATCATAGGAATAGTTTACTTTCATCTTCATTTGTTGTAACAATATGCAAAGTTAATGTATCGTTGCGGTCCAACCAAATTTTTAAACTTGCAGATTCAATAATTCTTTTGGTTCAATCGGTATGAAAAGGTGGTTCTCGCTGTCAATTCCGAAGGCTTCGGCAATGGCAGAAAGAGCAATTACTTCCAAGTCCGAAAACTTGGGAACCACACCTCTGCGAGGTATGTTCCCTGAAGTGTCCAAATAGAACTGCAACGTTTTTCTGGATAGAACCATAATAAACACT
>ERZ808252.1437-NODE-1437-length-17463-cov-5.520163_pt1 | contig 17463 bp, 16 predicted proteins | sample MGYA00521242_ERZ808252 | MGnify/ENA primary metagenome ERZ808252 (study PRJEB31516, sample SAMN03275581) | gut metagenome | biome: mammalia-associated habitat; material: feces | host: Papio cynocephalus | place: Kenya | collected 2012-08-07 ...
GGCGACAGCTCCCTCGTCAGAGGGAGCCAAGGGGCTGGGATATGCCTGCGGGCAGACCCATCAGAGGGAGCCAAGGTGGCCTGTAACCGTCAGCCCGCTCCTATACGACGCCTACAACCTCTCAGTCAAACCCTTCGGGTTTGCCAGCTCCCCTTACACAGGGGAGCCAAGCCCTGCGGGGGACGGCAGTTCCCTCAGAGGGAGCCAAGACCTGCGGGGGTTCCCTCAGCGGGGGCCAAGGGGCGGGGGCTTTCGTCATTCATCCCGGCGGGGCCGGGAAGCACGCCCGCAGGCGGCGCAGCCGCCGCATTGACTGCAGCCACAGCCGCCGGCCCTCCGGCGCTTTTTCATAGAGCGCAGGGCCAGCGCGGCCCAGAGGGCCAGAAGGCCCAGGATCACAGCCGTTCCCATGCGCTCAAAGCAGGCCGGCCAGCTGGAACACGCCGCAGGCGCACAGCCAGGCCAGAATACACTGCAGCAGGGAGACGCCTGCCGCCTTCCAGCCGGAATCCAGCTCCCGCCGCACCGCCGCAATGGCCGCGATGCAGGGGGTATAGAGCAGCGTGAAGGTCAGGTAGCTCAGGGCGGAGACCGGCGTGAACAGCGTCGTGACGGCGCTCTCGCTCCCCAAAAGGACGCCCAGGGTGCTGATGACGGATTCCTTGGCGATAAAGCCGGAGATCAGCGCCGTCACCGCCTGCCAGCTGCCGAAGCCGCAGGGGCGGAACAGCGGGGAAAGCAGCCGCCCCACGCCGGCCAGCAGGCTCTGGGCGCTGTCCTGCACCACGTTGAGCCGGGCGTCGAAGGTCTGCAGGAACCAGATGACACAGGTGGCGAAGAAGATCACGGTAAAGGCCCGCTGCAAAAAGTCCTTGGCCTTTTCCCAGCAGAGCTGACCCACGCTCTTGGCGGAGGGGAAGCGGTAATTGGGCAGCTCCATGACAAAGGGCACCGGGTTGCCCCGGAACAGCGTCCGCCCAAAGATCAGCGCCGCCAAAACCCCCATCAGCATGCCGCCCAGATACAGGCCGATCATCACCAGCGCCTGATATTTTTCAAAAAACGCGGCGGAAAAGACGGCATAAATGGGGATCTTGGCGGAGCAGCTCATGAAGGGCGTCAGCAGGATGGTCATTTTCCGATCCCGGTCAGAGCTTAAGGTGCGGGTGGCCATGATGGCGGGGACGCTGCAGCCGAAGCCGATGAGCAGCGGCACGATGCTCCGGCCGGAGAGGCCCAGCTTGCGCAGCAGCTTATCCATCACAAAGGCCACCCGGGCCATGTAGCCCGTGTCCTCCAGGATGGAAAGGAAGAAAAACAGCACCACGATCACCGGCAGGAAGGATAAAACGCTGCCCACGCCGGCAAAGATCCCGTCGATGATCAGGCTCTGCACCACGGGATTGATGCCGTAGGCCGTCAGCGCACCGTCGACGACGCCCTGCAGCCAGCCGATGCCCGCCGCCAGCAGGTCGGAAAGGGCCGCGCCGAACACATTGAAGGTCAGGTAGAAGATGGAGAGCATGATGAGGATAAAGATGGGGATGGCGGTATATTTGCCCGTGAGGATCCGGTCCATGCGCATGCTGCGCCGGTGCTCCCGGCTCTCCCGGCAGCGGACCACCGTCTCCCGGCAGACCTTTTCGATAAAATCATAGCGCATCTCCGCCAGGGCGGCGTTGCGGTCCATGCCGTCCTCCTCCTCCATCTGGAGGATGGCGTGCTCCACCAGCTCGATCTCGTTCTGGTCCAGCCGGAGCTTGCTCAGGATCTCCGGATCCTCCTCAATGAGCTTGGTGGCGGCAAAGCGCACCGGCAGGCCGGCACTCTGGGCGTGGTCCTCGATCTGGTGCATGACGGAATGGATGCAGCGATGCACCGGGCCGGGGCCGCAGAAGTCCATGACCTGGGGCAGGGCGCGGGCGCGCACCGTCTCCACCGCCCGGCGGATCAGCTCGTCGATGCCCTCGTTTTTGGCGGCGCTGATGGGGATCACGGGGATGCCCAGCTGCTTTTCCATCGCCTGCACATCGATGGAGCCGCCGTTGGCCCGGACCTCGTCCATCATGTTCAGCGCCAGCACCATGGGGATGCGGCATTCCATCAGCTGCAGCGTCAGGTAAAGATTCCGCTGGATGTTGGTGGCGTCTACGATGTTGATGATGCCGTCGGGATGGCCGTCCAGCAGGAAGCGCCGGGTGACGATCTCCTCGGCGGAATAGGGCCGGATGGAATAGATCCCCGGCAGATCCACCACCGTGCAGTCCTTCTGCCCCCGGACGGGGCCGCTTTTCTGGTCCACGGTGACGCCGGGGAAGTTGCCCACGTGCTGATTCATGCCCGTGAGCTGGTTGAACAGGGTGGTCTTGCCGCAGTTCTGGTTGCCTGCCAGCGCGAGGATCATGCTTCCACCTCCCGGAGGGTGATGCTTTCCGCGTCCTCCTTGCGGAGGGTCAGCTCATAGTCCCGCAGGCGGATCTGGATAGGATCGCCCATGGGAGCGATTTTCTGAACGGTCACCCGCGTGCGGGGGATGAGCCCCATATCCAAAAGACGGCAGCGGAGCGCGCCTGTGCCGCCCACCTGTTCGATGATCCCGCTCTTTCCGGCGGGGAGCTGGGCCAGTGTCATAGATCCTTCATCCTTTCAGCTGTTTGTGCTTCAGAAGTTAGTATGCACTAACTTCTGCCGCTTGTCAAGAGCGGAAAAGGCTCCGGAAGCAGATCGCCTCCGGAGCGGAGCGGAACGGGCGCGGCTCAACGGCATTCGCCGCCGCCCAGCAGCTTGGAAAGAGAGAAGCTCGGGTCGTTGAGCAGCTCCAGGATGCCGCCCTTGACGCCGGCCTTGATGACGAAATAAAAGCAGAACAGCACCACGGCCAGCGCCAGCAGGCACATGAGCAGGTTGTCGCTGAGCCAGTTCTGGCCCGTTTGCGGGTGGTGGGGCGGCGGCTGGCAGGGCTCCGGGGCGCAGCCGCAGTTGACGGTCTCAAAGGGCGGCATGATTCTCCTTTCTCAGGGCCGCAGCAGCGCTTGCTGCCGCAGCAGGCATTGCTCCATCTCCTCCAGCGCCAGATGGGGCCGGTAGATGGCTTCCATTTCGTCGTGGAGCCGGTGGGCCTGGGCGATGTGGCTCAGCGCCTCCTCCTCCAGCGCCCGCCCGGTCTGGCCCAGCAGGCGGAGCCGGCCCTTGTGGAGCCGCAGGACCTCCGGCGGGAGCATGGCGTCCACCCGCAGGCTCCGGTAAACGGGCAGGGGCAGCGGCGTTTCCTCCCGGGTCATCAGGGCAAGCCCCGCCTCCGGCAGCAGCAGATGGCGCAGCCGGCCGGGCTCCAGCGGATCCGGACAGGCATAGACCAGCTGTCCCCGCTCCAGCGCCGCGTCCCGGGCTGCCTGCAGCAGAGGCTGGGCCAGACCGAAGCGATCGCCCACCGTCCAGATCCTCTGGGCGCAGGCGGCGGCCGTCTCCGCCAGCAGAAGCTTCCCCTGGGGCGTGTAGCCCTCCAGAAACCGCAGCCGCAGCCGGCCGGGCCGGCCCGTCTCCGGCAGGCTCCGCAGCATCAGGCTCCGGCCCCGGGCGGCCAGCCGCGCTTTGTCTACCGCAGGCTCCAGCAGCTGGCGGCGGACCTCCCGCACCCTTGCCGCGGCGGAAAGCAGCCGCCAGGCCTGGGCATAGCATTGGGTGGAGGCCGCCTTCAGCGCCAGCAGCGCCGGCCGCTTTTGCTCCAGCGCAGCCCGGTCCCGGTAGGGCGGAAGGGTGAGATAATCGCCGCCTGCGCCGGGGAAGTCCGGCTCGGTGACGTGGGGGGCCGTGCCGTCCAGCAGGGCCAGATCGGAGAAGACCACGCCGTCCAGGGAGGACGGGTCGGAGGAGCAGAGGATCTCCTCCTGCGCATCCCCCAGCACCTGCGCCAGCCTTCGCATGGCGGTGGATTTGCCGCTGCCCGGGCCGCTTTTGATCACGAAGATCCGCCGGTCCTCCTCCCGGCAAAGCTGCGGATAGAGGGAAAAGAAGCCCTCGCCGCTGTTTGCCCCAAGAAAAAATCGCAGTACCATAGCGTCAGGATCCTTTCATTCTGTTTTGCCCCAGTCTATGGGCCGGGGCGGCGGGATGTGCGGAAAAAGCGGCGTTCGGCGGCATTTTGCTGCGTTCGGCCCGCTTCCCTTCCCGATTTTTGGCACAAAGCGCCATTGCTCCCCCGCCGGACTCCGTGCTACAATAGGGCGGGAAACGGAAGAAAGGCGGGGATGCGCGATGGTGCATGATCTGACGGAGGGCAAGCCCTCCCGGGTGCTGCTGCGGTTTTGTCTGCCCCTGTTCGGCAGCGTGGTCTTTCAGCAGCTTTATAATCTGGCAGACAGCCTTGTGGCGGGCCGCTTTGTGGGAGAAAACGCCCTGGCCGCCGTTGGCAACAGCTACGAGCTGACGCTGCTCTTTCTGGCGGTGTCCTTCGGCTGCAACATCGGCTGCTCCGTGGTGACGGCCCAGCTCTTCGGCGCGGGACGGCACGACGAGATGAAGACCGCCATCCACACGGCGCTGATCGCCTCCGGCGCGGTCTGCCTTTTGCTCACCGGCGGCGGGCTGCTCCTCTCCGGCCGACTGCTGGCGCTGATCCGGACGCCGGCGGAGATCCTGGCGGATTCCAGGCTCTATCTGGATATTTATATTTTGGGCGTGCCCTTCCTGCTGTTTTATAACGTGGCCACGGGCATCTTTTCCGCCCTGGGCGACAGCCGCACGCCCTTCTGGTTTCTGGCGGCGTCGTCGCTCAGCAATATTTTTATGGATATTTTCTTCGTGACGGTCTTCCGCATGGGCGTGGCCGGCGTGGCCTGGGCCACCTTTCTCTGTCAGGGGGCGAGCTGTCTGCTGGCGGTCTGGGTGGTGTTTCGCCGGCTGCGGGGGCTTTCGCCGGAGCAGAAGGGCCGGCCCTTTTCCTGGCCCATGCTGGGCAGGCTGGCAAGGGTGGCCGTCCCCAGCATGCTGCAGCAGGGCTGCATCTCCGTGGGCAATATCATCATCCAGGGCGTGATCAACGGCTTCGGCACCGCCGTGGTGGCGGGCTATGCGGCGGCCATCAAGCTGAACAATCTGGTGACCACCTCCTTTACCACCCTGGGCAACGGCATGTCCAACTTCACCGCCCAGAACCTGGGCGCAGAAAAGCCCCGGCGCATCCGCAAGGGCTTTGCCGCGGGGCTTTGGCTGATCTGGGGGCTGTGCGTCCCGCTGATGGGGCTGTATTATTTCGCCGCAGAGCCGCTGCTGCGGCTCTTCCTGAAGGACGGCACCGCGCTGGCCATGGAGACCGGCGTTCAGCTGCTGCATATCCTGGTGCCCTTTTATCCGGTGATCTCCGTAAAGTTCATGGCGGACGGCGTTTTGCGGGGCGGCGGTCTCATGGGCCGCTTTATGGTGAGCACCTTTACCGATCTGACGCTGCGGGTGTCGCTGGCCATTCTGCTCTCGGCCTCCTTCGGCCCCCGGGGCATCTGGAGCGCCTGGCCCATCGGCTGGAGCACGGCGGCGGCCCTTTCCCTGGCCTTTTATCTGACCGGCCCCTGGCGCAGACGGGGAGCCGTTGACAAAGCCTGAGCTTTCCTGTAAAATATCCCGGTAAACCACTCTGAAAAAAGGAGATCTGCAGCATGGAAAAGAATATCGTCAAGGGCAAGATCACCCTGCAAAACGGCGCGGTGATGGGCTTTGAGCTGTATCCCGACGTGGCTCCCAGGTCGGTTGCGAACTTCGTCAAGCTGGCGGAGAGCGGCTTTTATGACGGCCTGACCTTCCACCGGATCGTTCCCGGCTTCGTCATCCAGGGCGGCGACCCGGAGGGCAACGGTACCGGCGGCCCCGGCTGGACCATTCCCGGCGAGTTCCGCGCCAACGGCTTCGCCAACGATCTGAAGCATGAGCGGGGCGTCCTTTCCTGGGCGCGCACCAACGATCCCAACTCCGCCGGCAGCCAGTTTTTCATCATGGTGGACGAGGCCCCCTATCTGGACGGCAGCTACGCCGCCTTTGGCCGGGTGATCTCCGGGCTGGAGGTCATCGACGAGATCGTGGACGGAAAGCACGGCGCAAGGCCGGTGATGAAGTCTGTCCGCATCCAGAAATAAGCCCTGCAGGACCTGACCCAATGAAAAACGCAAAGCAACGCAGCGCCGGGAGCCTTCTGGCCCAGGGGGGCATGGTGGCCGCTCTGTATGTGGCGCTGACGCTGGTGTCCTCCGCCATGGGGCTGGCCTCCGGCCAGATCCAGCTGCGCCTTTCCGAGGCGCTGACCGTTTTGCCCTGCTTTTTCCCGGCGGCGGTGCCGGGGCTGTTCGTGGGCTGTCTGCTGGCCAATCTGCTGACGGGCTGCGTCCTTTGGGATGTGGCGGTGGGCAGCCTGGCCACGCTGCTGGGCGCGCTGGGGACCCGTCTTCTGCGCAAAAACCGCTGGCTGGCCGTCCTGCCGCCCATTGTCAGCAATATTCTGCTGGTGCCGCCGGTGCTGGCCTGGGCCTATGGGGTGGAGGAGTCCATTCCCTTCCTGATGCTGACGGTGGGGCTGGGCGAGGTGCTTTCCTGCGGCGTGCTGGGCGAGCTGACCTATTCCGCCCTGGACAAGCGCCGGGCGCTTTGGGACCGGAAGGACCGATAAACGCCTGATCTTACCATCGCTTGACAAGGGGAAACATGGTTTTTCGGGGCATCTTTGGCAGCTTGCAGCGTTATCCTCATTGCCGGGCGACAGCCCGGCGGCCTCGTCTGCCTTGCAGGCCGCCAAATCTGCTCCCGAAAAACTCCTCGGACTTTCCGGCGAGCAAAAATCGTTGCTGGCAAGGAAGAGGACGAAGGTGGGCTGACGCCCACCAAGGACGATGACGAAGCCCAGCGGCTATTTTGGCCGCCGGAAAGCATACTTCCCCTTGTCAAGCGATGGTATGCGAAAGAGAGCACATTCGTGCTCTCTTGAGACTGTCGAAAAACCGCTTCGCTGGGTTTTTCTCGACAGTTTGGCTCCGGCCTGCGGGCCGGTTTCGCCAAATTTTTGCGAAAATTTGGCGGGTTACGGTGTTTTTTCCCGGCGCATGTCCGTGAAAAAACATTCCATAAGAAAAAGCCTGCGATTTCGCAGACTTTTTCGACAAGCTGAAGAGAGCACATTCGTGCTCTCTTTTTTGATTGTAAACCGCGGAGGATTCCTGTATAATAGGCTTAAAATCAAGATCTCAGGAGGTCGATCTCATGGACGATATCATCATTCGCGGCGGACTGGTGGTGGACGGCTCCGGCGCGCCGGGATTTCGGGCGGATGTGGCCGTAAAGGACGGCAGGATCCGTGCCATCGGCGAGCTTTCCGGTGAAAAGGCCGCCCGGGAGCTGGACGCCTCCGGACTGGCGGTGGCGCCGGGCTTTTTCGACGCCCATTGCCATTCCGACACCACCTTCCTGCTGGACAGCAGCGGCGCGGCCAAGCTCTATCAGGGCGTGACCACCGAGGTCTGCGGCCAGTGCGGCTTTTCTCCCTTCCCGGCCCTGCCGGAGCATCTCGCCGAGGTGGATCCCGGCGAGGGCGTGGACCGGAGCTGGTACTGCGCGTCCTTCCGGGACTTTGCCAAAAGGGTGGAGGATGGCGGCTGGCAGATGGGCGTCAATCTTGCGCCTCTCACGGGCCACGGCTCGCTGCGGGCCGGCGTTTTGGGCTATGCCAACCGGGCCGTTACCGACGAGGAGCTGCGCTCCATGCAGGAGCTGCTGCGGCAGGATCTGGAGGCCGGCGTCTGGGGCCTTTCGCTGGGGCTGGAATATTCCCCCGGCTGCTTTGCCGACCAGAAGGAGTTTGCCGCGCTGGGCCGGGTGCTGAAGGAATATGACGCCTTTCTGCCCGCCCACCTGCGCAACGAGGGCGAAAAGCTGCCCCAGGCCATCGACGAGCTGCTTTCCGTGGGCCGGGAGACCGGCGTCCACGTGCATATTTCCCATCTGAAGCTGGACAATTACCGGGTCCACGGCACGGCTCCCGCCATCTGGAAGCGCATCGCCGACGCCAGGGCCGAGGGCGTGAATGTGACGGCGGATATGTATCCCTACGACGCCTGCTGCACCTATCTGAACAACCGGTGCCCCAAGTGGGTGCTGGAGGGGGGCAACGGCGCGGTGGAGCAGGTTTTGGCCGGGCCCCGGCGGCAGGAGGTGCTGGATTATATCCGCGATGTGTATTATCCCAACGCCCAGCGGGCCGCCACCTGCCTGATCCAGGACGACGCGGGCTTCTGGCCGGAGATCGTGGGCCACACCCTGCAGGAGATCGCCGACGATATGCTCCACATGGACTATCCGGAGGCGGCGGCGGAGATCCTCACCCGCACCCACGGTCTGGCCAACTGCATCTTCTTCGTCATCAGCGAGGAGGATATGCTTTATTTCCTGCGGCAGGACATTGGCATCGGCTCCGACGGCTATTCCTATCCCGACGACCCGAAAAAGATCGCCTGCCTGCCCCATCCCCGCTCCTTCGGGGCCATCGCCCGCTTTTTGCGGCTGGCCAGAGAAAAGCAGCTTTGCCCGCTGGAAGAGGCCGTGCGCCGGATCACCTCCAAGGGCGCGGCCATGCTGGGCATGACCGACCGGGGCCTGCTGAAGGAGGGCTATGTGGCGGATATCACCGTGTTTGATCCTGCGGAGGTCGGCGACCGGGCCACCTATCTGAAGCCCATCCAGCTGGCCCAGGGCGTCCGCCATGTGGTGCTGGGCGGTCAGGTGGCGCTGGAAAACGGCGTTCAGACCCAGGTCCGGGCGGGCCGCATCCTGCGCAAGCCCCGCCGGTAAGAGAAAGGAGCGGCTATGAGTCCACGGAAGCTATTGTTTCTGGTAAATGCCCACGCAGGCAAGGAGGCCATCCGCGGCCCCTTCCTGTCCATTATGAACACCTTTGTGCGGGCGGGCTACGAGCCCACCGTTTACCTCTCCCAGCGGGCCGGCGAGCTGCCGGACGTGGTCGCCCGGCGGGCGGAGGACTTTGACCTTGTGGTCTGCTCCGGCGGCGACGGAACGCTGAACGAGACGGTCAACGGTCTGCTGCGCTGCAAGCATCCGCCGACGCTGGGCTATATCCCCGCCGGCACCACCAACGACTTTGCCGCCTCTCTGGGCCTGCCCCGCAGCATGGAAAAGGCGGCGGAGGCCGCCGTCAGCGGCGCGGCGGTCCAGCTGGACGTGGGACGCCTGGGCGACGCCTATTTTTCCTATGTGGCGGCCTTTGGGGCCTTTACCGACGTGCCCTACGCCACGCCTCAGGGCAGCAAAAATGCGCTGGGCAAGCTGGCCTATCTGCTGGAGGGCGCCCAGCGGCTCCCCTCCCTGCATCCCTATTCCATCCGGGTGGAGCACGACGGCGGCGTTATCGAGGACGACATCCTGGTGGGCCTGGTGAGCAACAGCAGCTCCGTGGCCGGCTTCCCCGTGGGGCGGCTGATGGACGTTTCCATGAGCGACGGCCTGCTGGAGGTGACGCTGGTGCGCAATCCGCCCTCCATTCTGGAGCTGACCCGGATCATCAACCACCTGCTGGTCTCCCAGCTGGATCCGGATATGATCTATTCCTTCAAGACTACAAGGCTCCGCATCACCTGCGATACCCCCATCCCCTGGACGCTGGACGGGGAATACGGCGGCGACCATCTGCAGGCGGACATCTGCAACGTGCCCCACGCGCTGCGCATCAACGTGCCGGTGGAGCAGCTCCTGCCCGGACAGGGCGGGAAAAAATAAGCGAGCTTCGGGAGGCGGGATCCATGACAGAGCAGCAGCGTCTGCAGCAATATATCGACGGCGCCCGCCGCATCGTCTTTTTCGGCGGCGCGGGGGTGAGCACGGAATCGGGCGTTCCCGATTTCCGCAGCCGGGACGGCCTTTATCGCCAGACCTGGCGCTGGCCGCCGGAGACCATCCTGAGCCACACCTTTTTCCGGGAGCACCCGGAGGAGTTCTTTGCCTTTTACCGGCAGAAGATGCTGCCCCTCTCCGCCCGGCCCAATCCGGCGCATATCGCTCTGGCCCGGCTGGAGCAGGCGGGGAAGCTCTCCGCCGTCATCACCCAGAATATCGACGGCCTGCATCAGGCGGCAGGCAGCAAAAACGTTCTGGAGCTCCATGGCTCCATCCATCGGAACTACTGCGTCCGCTGCCGCAGGGCCTATTCTGCGGAGGACATCCTGCGCGCGGAGGGCGTCCCCCGGTGCAGCTGCGGCGGCATCATCAAGCCGGACGTGGTGCTGTATGAGGAGAGCCTGGACGAGACCGTGCTGCGCCGGGCGCTGGACGCGCTGGCCCGGGCGGATCTTCTGATCATCGGCGGCACCTCGCTGGCCGTTTATCCGGCGGCGGGGCTGATCGGCGCATACCGCGGCGGACCTATCGTGCTCATCAACCGGGAGGCCACGCCCCGGGACGGGGAGGCTGCGCTGGTGCTGCGGGAACCCATCGGGCAGGTGCTGGGGAGCGTTCGGATCCCATGAGCGACCGGGTCATCCTCCACTGCGACTGCAACGGCTTTTATGCCTCCTGCGAGCAGCTGCGCCATCCGGAGCTGCGGCGGGTGCCCATGGCCGTCTGCGGCGATCCCGAGAGCCGCCACGGCATCATTCTGGCGAAAAACGAGCTGGCCAAGGGCTTTGGCATCCAGACGGCGGAGACCATCCGGGACGCGCTGCGGAAATGCCCGCAGCTGACGCTGGTGCGCCCCCATCATAAGGACTACGCCCACTGGTCCCGGATCGTCAACGGCATCTATCAGCGCTATACCGAGCTGGTGGAGCCCTTCGGCATCGACGAGAGCTGGCTGGACGTGACCGCCAGCCAGACCCTGTTCGGCGACGGCCCCGCCATTGCCGACCGGCTGCGCCGGGAGGTCCGGGAGGAGACGGGACTGACCATCTCCGTGGGCGTTTCCTTTAACAAGATCTTTGCCAAGCTGGGCTCCGACCACAAAAAGCCCGATGCCACCACCGTCATCGGCCGGGAGGATATGCCCTGGCTGGTGTGGCCCAAACCGGTGGACGCCCTTTTGTTCGTGGGCGGCGCTTCCCGGCTGACGCTGGCCGCGCTGGGCATCCATACCATCGGGCAGCTGGCGCTGGCCCCGCGGGAGCTTCTGTCCCGCCGGCTGGGCAAGCTGGGAGAGCAGATCTGGGACTATGCCAACGGTCTGGACGAGAGCCCGGTGGCCTCCATTTATGAAAAGCGCACGGTGCGCTCCGTGGGCAACGGCATGACCTTCCGCCGGGATCTTCTGGGAGAGAGCGACGCCCGCAAGGGCCTGCAGGCCCTTTCTGAGGAGGTGGCGGAGCGGCTGCGCCGGGCCGGACTGAAGTGCCGCACGGTCCAGCTCACCGTCAAGGATCCTGCCCTGCGGGTCATCACCCGGCAGCGGCGGCTGGAGCGGCCCACCCATCTGGCCTCTGTTTTGACGGAGACCAGTCTTGCGCTGCTGCGGGACAACTGGGATCTGAGCAAGCCCATCCGGATGCTCACCGTCACCGGGCAGAGCCTGGTCTCCCCGGAGGAGGAGAACGAGCAGCTGATGCTCTTCGACCAGGCGGGGCAGGCCCGGCGGCAGCGCCGGGAGCAGCTGGAGCAGACCATGGATGCCATCCGGCAGAAATACGGCCGGGGCGCCATCCATTCGGCGGGACTCATGGGCAACGACCTGGGCATCGCCTGGAAGGATGAGGAGGAAGAGGAGCCTTAATTATGCTGCATATCGTTTTGCTGGAGCCGGAGATCCCCCAGAATACCGGCAATATTTCCCGCACCTGCGCGGTAACGGGGGCGGAGCTGCACCTGATCGGCCCCATGGGCTTTTCCATCGAGGACCGCTGGCTCAAACGGGCGGGGCTGGATTATTGGAGCATGCTGCAGGTGTTTTATTACGACGGCTGGCAGGCCTTTCGGGCGGCCCACCCTCAGGTCCGGCCCTGGATGGCTACCTCCAAGGGGGCGCAGGCCTATACCCAGGCCCGCTACGGCGACGACGCCTGGCTGCTCTTCGGCAAGGAGACCCACGGCCTGCCGGAGCCGCTTCTGGCGGCGGACTACGAACGGACGGTGCGCATCCCCATGCGGGCGGGCGCCCGGTGCCTGAACCTTTCCAACGCGGTGGCGGTGATGGCCTATGAGGTGCTGCGGCAGCAGGACTTTGCCGGCCTGCAGGAGACGGGGGCGCTCACGGGCCGGCCGGACTGAGCCGGAGGGGGCAAAACCTTATGTTTGCGGCAGAAAAGTTCAAAAAAAAGCCGTTTTTTCAGAAAAATCTACAAAAATTCGCGTTCTTCGTTAGAAGTCGGCTTTGCCGGGTTGAAAAAGCGGGGCCGGCATACTATAATGACCTTGCGGGGGTCAACTCCCACAAAAAATGAGAGACAGAATGCGAGGACAATTATTATGAATTACCACAAGAAGTCCGTTGCGGACATCAACGTTTCCGGGAAAAAAGTATTTGTTCGCTGCGACTTCAATGTTCCGCTGGATGACAACGGAGAGATCACCGACGACATCCGCATCCGCGGCGCGCTGCCCACCATCCGCTATCTGTTGGAAAAGAACGCTGCCGTGATCCTGTGCTCCCATCTGGGCCGTCCCAAGGGCAAGGTCAACCCCAAACTGAGCCTGAAGCCCGTGGCCCGCCGGCTGGAGGAGTTTCTCAAGCTGCCCGTGCCGCTGGCGGAGGATATCGTCGGCCCCCAGGCCAAGGCCATGGCCGCGGCCCTGAAGCCGGGACAGGTCATGCTGCTGGAAAACATCCGCTTCCGTCCGGAAGAGGAGAAAAACGACCCCGCCTTCGCCCGGGAGCTTGCCTCCATGGCGGAGATCTATGTGAACGACGCCTTCGGCACGGCCCACCGGGCCCATGCCTCCACCGCAGGCATCGCCGCCTTCCTGCCCGCCGTGTGCGGCTTTCTCATCGAGAAGGAGATCACCGTCATGGGCAAGGCCATGGAGCATCCGGAGCATCCCTTCGTGGCCATTCTGGGCGGCGCCAAGGTGGACGAAAAGCTGGGCCTCATCGAGCGGCTGCTCACGGAGCACTGCGACACCGTGCTGATCCTGGGCGGAATGTCCTATACCTTCCAGAAGGCTGCCGGCGGCTCCATCGGCGATTCCCTCTGCAACGACGCCATGCTGGAGACGGTCTCCGGTCTGGAGGAAAAGGCCCGGCTGGTGGGCTCCCGCCTGCTGCTGCCGGAGGACAATATCGTGGCCGACCGCTTTGCCAACGATGCCAATACCATGTGCGTCCCCTCCGGCCAGATCCCCGACGGCTGGATGGGCATGGACATCGGCCCCCGTACCATTGAAAAATATACTGCCATCATCGAGCAGGCCCGCACGGTGGTCTGGAATGGCCCGGCAGGCGTCTTCGAAATGCCGAGGTTCGCCGTGGGGACCCGCGCCATCGCCACGGCGGTGGCCAATTCCAAGGGCGTTTCCATCATCGGCGGCGGCGACAGCGCGGCCGCGGTGGATCAGCTGGGCTTTGCCCGGAAGGTAACCCATATCTCCACCGGCGGCGGAGCCTCCCTGGAATTCCTGCAGGGACTGGAGCTGCCCGGCATCGCCTGCCTGGAAGATGCGGACTGAAGAAAGGAACCTATGAACCTGAGATATCGGAAGACACTGATCGTCGGCAACTGGAAGATGAACCTGAACGCTGAGGCGGCCCGGGCCTTTATCACGGAGCTCAAGCCGCTGGCCGCCCGGGCCAGGTGGTGCGATGCCATCCTCTGCGTGCCCTTTCTGCAGATCCCGGCGGCGGTGAAGGCCGCCCGAGGCACCAAGATCGCCATCGGCGCGCAGAATTGCCATTATGAGCCTGCCGGGGCCTATACCGGCGAGATCTCCTGCGATATGCTGGCGGAGGCCGGCGTGAAATATGTGATCATCGGCCACAGCGAGCGGCGGCGGGACTTCGGCGAGACCGATCAGATCGTCAACCAGAAGGTGCTGGCCGCGCTGCGGGCCGGGCTGCGGCCCATCATCTGCGTGGGCGAGACGCTGGAAATGCGGGACAACGGCGTGACGCTGGACATGGTGCGGATGCAGGTCAAGACCGCCATGCGGGGCGTTATGCTGGAGCAGGTGCGGCGGGTCTCCATCGCCTATGAGCCGATCTGGGCCATCGGCACCGGCTATACTGCCACGGCCCGGCAGGCCAACGAGGTCAACGCCTCCATCCGGGAGGTGCTGCGGCAGAATTACGGCGCACGGGCCGCCCGCAGCGTTTCCATCCTCTACGGCGGCAGCATGAACACCAGCAACGCCTTTGAACTGCTGGCCCAGCCGGATGTGGACGGCGGACTCATCGGCGGCGCGTCCATGAACGCGGAAAGCTTTGGAAGAATCATCGAGGCGGCGAATCAGAATGAAGCATAAACCGTTGATCCTAATGATCCTGGACGGCTGGGGCAAAGCGCCCGCCGGCCCGGCCAACGCAGTCGCTGCGGCCCGGACGCCCGTTTTGGACGGGCTGTTCGCCAGCTGTCCAAACGCCCTGCTGGAATGCTCCGGGCTGGCCGTGGGCCTGCCGGAGGGACAAATGGGCAACAGCGAGGTGGGCCACACCAACATCGGCGCAGGCCGGGTGGTCTATCAGGAGCTGACCCGCATCACAAGATCCATCCGGGACGGCGATTTCTTTGAAAATCCCGTCCTGCTGGAGGCCGTCCGCCGGGCAAAGGAACGGGGCGGCACGGTCCATCTGATGGGCCTGCTGTCCGACGGCGGCGTCCACAGCCATATCGACCATCTGTTTGCCCTGCTGGAGCTTTGCCGCAGGGAGGGCGTGGAGCCCTGCGTCCACAGCTTTCTGGACGGGCGGGACACGCCGCCGGAGAGCGGCCGGGGCTATCTGCGGCAGCTGGAGCAAAGGCTTGCGGAGACCGGCGGACGCATGGGCGTTATCGCAGGCCGGTTTTACGCCATGGACCGGGACAAGCGCTGGGACCGGCTGCGGCTGGCCTATGAGGCGCTGGTCTCCGGCAGAGCGCCGCAGGCGGAAAGTGCGGAGGCGGCCATCGCGGCTTCCTATGAAGCGGGCGTTACCGATGAGTTTTTCCGGCCGGTGATGCTCCGGGGCGGGCAGACCGTCCGCCCGCAGGACAGCGTGATCTTCTTCAACTTCCGGCCGGATCGGGCCCGGGAGCTGACCCGCGCCCTGTGCGACGATGCCTTTGACGGCTTTTCCCGGGAAAATGGCGCGGTGAAGCCTCATTTCGTCTGCTTTACCCAATATGACGCGGCCATGCCCCATGTGGAGGTGGCCTTCCGCCCGGAGATACTGACCCATGTTTTCGGCGAATGGATCTCCCGACATGGGCTGACCCAGCTGCGCATCGCCGAAACGGAAAAATACGCCCATGTGACCTTTTTCTTCAACGGCGGCGAGGAGCGGACCTTCCCCGGGGAGGACAGGGTGCTGATCCCCTCCCCCAAGGTTGCCACCTACGATCTGCAGCCGGAGATGAGCGCCTTTGCGGTGGCGGAGGAATGCGTCCGGCGCATCGAGAGCGATCGCTATGACGTGATCATCCTGAACTTTGCCAACTGCGATATGGTGGGCCATACCGGCGTCTTTTCTGCCGCCGTCCGGGCGGTGGAGACGGTGGACGCCTGCGTGGGACAGGTGCTGGCCGCCATCCGAAGGGCCGGAGGCCGGGCCATCATCACCGCAGACCACGGCAACGCCGAATGTATGGAGAAGGACGGCGTTCCCTTTACCCAGCACACCACAAACCCCGTCCCCGTTTTGCTGGTGGGCGGCGGCGACGCCATCCATGACGGCGCGCTGTGCGATCTTGCGCCCACCATGCTGGCCCTGCTGGGCCTGCCCCAGCCCCCGGAGATGACGGGACATTCCTTGCTTTGAGCTGCTTTTTGTGCAAGCGTATTAAACTTTTGGAGGAGGCTTTCATCCAATGAAAAAGTTTCTGGAGATCATTGACGTTGTCGGCCGCGAGATCATGGACAGCCGCGGCAATCCCACCGTGGAGGTGGAGGTCTATGTGGAGGACGGTCTGAACACCTTCTGCGGCCGGGCGGCTGTGCCCTCCGGCGCATCCACCGGGGTCTATGAGGCCTGTGAAAAGCGGGACGGCGACAAGGACCGTTATCTGGGCAAGGGCGTCCTGCAGGCAGTCTCCGCCGTCAATGGTGAGATCGCAGAGGCCATCACCGGTATGAACGCCATGGATCAGGCCCTCATCGACAGGACCATGATCCAGCTGGACGGCACGCCCAACAAGACCCGCTTCGGCGCAAACGCCATTCTGGGCGTTTCCATTGCCTGCGCCAGGGCTGCGGCGGAAGCGCTGGGCATGCCCCTGTATGCCTATCTGGGCGGGCCGAACGCCAAGACGCTGCCCGTTCCCATGATGAACATCCTCAACGGCGGCGCTCACGCCTCCAACAACGTGGACATTCAGGAGTTTATGATCATGCCCGTGGGCGCGCCCTCCTGGCGGGAGGCGCTGCGGATGTGCTCCGAGGTATTCCACACGCTGAAATCCGTCCTGAAGGACATGGGCGCTCCCGCGGCCGGCGTGGGCGACGAGGGCGGCTACGCGCCCAACCTGAAGAAGGATGAGGACGCGCTGAAGGCCATCGTGATGGCCATCGAAAAGGCCGGCTACAAGCCCTACGATGATTTTATGATCGCCATCGACGCCGCCGTCTCCGACTGGTATAACCACGAGACCCAGTGCTATGACCTGCCCAAGGCCAAAAAGACCATGACCCGCCAGCAGATGGTCAATCTCTGGAAGAAATTTGCCGATACCTATCCCATCATCTCCATGGAGGACTGCATGGGCGAGGATGACTGGGAGGGCTGGATCCTGCTCACCAAGACGCTGAGCAGCCGCGTTCAGCTGGTGGGCGACGATCTGTTCGTCACCAATACCCAGCGGGTGGAAAAGGGCCTGGAACTGGGCGTGGCCAATGCCGTGCTCATCAAGCTGAACCAGATCGGTACCCTCACCGAAACGCTGGACACCATCCAGAAGGCCAACCGGGCGGGCTATGCCGCCGTGGTCTCCCATCGCTCCGGCGAGACGGAGGATACCACCATCGCCGACCTGGTGGTGGGCATGAACGCCGGGCAGATCAAGACCGGCGCCCCCTCCCGAACCGATCGCGTGGCCAAATATAACCAGCTGCTCCGCATCGAAGAGGAGCTGGGCGAGGTGGCGCAGTATCCGGGCAGAAAGGCGTTTTTCAACCTTTAAGCAGAGGAAGGGCGGCGCGCTGCGCCAGCTCCGCTTCGCCCGCCGGCGAGTGCCGGCGTCTGATTTCCGGCAATTCATTTGCCGGAAATCTTTTTATATCACGGGGCCCCCGCAAAACGGGTTTTGCGGGGAAACGGAGCTGGGCGAGGTGGCGCAGTATCCGGGCAGAAAGGCGTTTTTCAACCTTTAA
>ERZ808252.1441-NODE-1441-length-17439-cov-5.782329_pt1 | contig 17439 bp, 12 predicted proteins | sample MGYA00521242_ERZ808252 | MGnify/ENA primary metagenome ERZ808252 (study PRJEB31516, sample SAMN03275581) | gut metagenome | biome: mammalia-associated habitat; material: feces | host: Papio cynocephalus | place: Kenya | collected 2012-08-07 ...
TGTTTATCATGGTTCTATCCAGAAAAACGTTGCAGTTCTATTTGGACACTTCATTCTTTTTTTTGATTGTTCGCGATTGTTTTTCATCGCTCTCGCCATAAGTAATGGCCGGTTGCCTGTTTGTGATGTGGCAATCGCTGGAATTTGGTATTTTGTGGTTCTATTTTCAATGTCTCATGAAATAACTTGTTCCGTTTGCCTGTTTTTCCTACCTTTGCAGTGAAAAGATTCGTCAGAACTCCTGAAACATGAGAAAATCGTTGGTCATATCACTGTTCGTCCTGCTTGCTGCCGCGTGTTCGCGGGGCACTGTCCGTAATGAAAAGGAAGCAGAGGAATGTGCAGTAGGATTTATGGAGAAATTTTTCAGTTTCAATTTTCCCGATGCTGAAAATCTTTGTACCTCTGATACGCGTTATTGGATAACTTGGTATGTGTCAAACATTACACCAGCCGATGTAGACAGTATCCATCGCATTCCCGATGCCCCTAAAGTGAGCCTTCGTTCGGTAGAAGCCGAAGATGGCGACACAACGGCGGTAGCCTATTGCGAGGTAGAAAATTTCTATCGTCTCGATTCGTTGGGTCGTCATGGGCATATGGTTCAAAAAGACGTGCTGCGTCTGCCCATGCGCATGGAGTGTGGTGAATGGCGCGTCAGAATGGAAGGCCCACTGCAAAGTGAAAGGTAAGGTCGCGTCCGATGTTGGGATTGATAATGGGAAAATGTCTTTTGCCGCTTTCATAGGCGGGGTTGACGGCTTTCATGCCCCAGTCAAGACGCAATATAAAGAAGTCAAGATTGAGACGCAGGCCGAAACCATAGGAGGCGGCAATTTGTTTGTAGAAGCTGTCAAAGCGGAATTGTCCTCCGGCCTGGTCGGCATAATTTCGCGTATTCCAGATGTTTCCGGCATCGATAAATAATGCTCCGTGCAGTTTCCAAAACAGATATGAACGCCACTCTACGTTGAACAGCAACTTCAGATTGCCCGTTTGATTGATAAAATCAACTTTCCCGTCCTTGCCCGTATAGCTGCCGGGGCCGAGTTCGCGCACCGACCAGCCTCTTACACTGTTGGGGCCACCTGCAAAATAGCGTTTTTCAAAAGGGATTACCGTTGCATTGCCATAGGGTAGGGCGAGGCCGAAAGCAGTATGCACGGCAAACGAGTTGCGGCTGTTGAGCAAGAAGCTGCGTGCGTAGTCGAAGTCGAACTTGACATACTGGGCAAAAGCAATGTTGAAAAGCGTGCGGTTGCCGTCGTCGTTGCGGCGTGTTCCGGCCGCATTGGCAATGAGATAGAGCAGGTTGCCGGCCGATTCAATGTTGAAATGTACCTGATAGGCATTTTTCTGATACAGACTGCCATTGGCAGCCGAACCGGCCGAATTGTAAGTGTAGCTGTAGCTGCTGTTTACGATAAACAGATTTTCATAACTGTAGCGGATAATGGCCGACCGGTCGCTGATGCTGTCAAGATATTCACGTTTGAATGTGCTGGAAATCCAAGGCATGAACACATAGTTGACACTTACGGCGTCGACCTTTTGTTGCACGCGTCCCGAGAGACTTTGACGGCGGTAGCTCCAGGCGCCTGTCAGCACGCGGCGATGAAACTCGGGCCGGTTTTGTGAGTTGTAAAGCAATGACAGTTCGGAGCTTCCGCTGAGGTGGCGCCTGCGTTCCTCTTTAAGAAAGGGGAAAATAATGCGTGGAAAGCTAAGATGTGTCTCGGCCGAGATTTCAAAAAAATCCTGATCGTTATATCCTTCCAGTCCGGAGATGGCTTCGAATGCACCACGGAGTTTGGTTGTCCACGTTTCGGAGCCACGAAATAAATTGCGGTTGGCAAAACTCACAGATGCGGCAATGCCCATGTCGCCCGACGTGTTGGTTCCCTCGATTTCGGATGAAATGGCGTTGACCTTGTTGGCCTGCAGTGTGATGTGGCAGTCAAGCCGGCCGCTGTCGGCAGGCTCCATGCGAATGACGGCATAACGCAAAGCTTGAAGATTGCTGAAATTGCGGTAGGTGGCTTGCAGATTGTCTTCATTGTAGAGCCTGTGTGGAATAAACTGTATTTGAGAATGGATAACCGAAGGCCGTATCTGCCGCTTGCCATAATAACGAAGCTTCAAACCCATATAATCCATGCTGTCGCATAGGGCCGAAGTCTCGTTTTCCAGATTTACATCTACCAGGATGTTACGAATCCTGTATTGTGTGTAGACAAGTGAAGAATCCTTTGAGATGGTTTTTCCTTCAATCTTCAGTTTCAGGTTTAAGCGGTCAGGACCTTGCAAACTGTCAATGTCATAGCGGATGTAGTTCTTCAAAAAATTATAATAGCCGTTGCGGTGGAGCAGGGCAACGATGCGGTCGCGTTCCTGATCGAGTATATTTGCATCGCATGGCATCTTGATGCGCAGCAAGCTCTTGTTTTCATTTTGCGCAAGCAGCCGGGCAATGCCTGCATCGTCGATAGCATAGCTGATGGTGCGTATATGGTAGAGCTGTCCGGGTCTGAGTGTATACTTTAGCTTAATCTTTTTGTTCTTCTCCTTGACCTTGACATCGGTTTTGGCTCTCAAAAAACCCCTGTTGTTGAGAGCCATCGTAAGATTATTGCGTGAATAATGAGCCAAAGTGGAATCGTATAGCACGGGAGGCTCGCCAATGCGACGGAAAAAGCGGTTGATGCCTTTTGTACTGTCGCGTCCGGAAATGCAATAAAGGCCGAGCGGCACTTTGACAAGATTAAACCAGCGCGCATTAGGTTCCTGGCGCACATAGTTGCGCAAGGACGATGCGTCTATAAGCTTGTCGTCATCAGAAGTGAGCTCAACAGAAGAAAGCACATGCTGCCCTTCCGGAACGAACTTGGACGAAGAACAACTGTACAAGCATGCAACAAGGGGAAAAACCAACAGGAAAAATCCTTTCATCGGCTTACCTAAAAGCTGAGGGCGGAAATTATGGCAAGGATTCCAGTTCTTTACGGATGGCCGCCTGCGTCTCGGTTCGTGCAGGCACCAAAGGCAAACGCAGCAGGTTGCGGCACAAATGCATCTCGGACAGCATGGCCTTTATTCCTGCCGGATTTCCATCGGCCGACAACAATTTGAAAAGATTGGACAACTTATGATGAATAGGCAAGGCCTCAGAAATGTTTCCTGCCAGTTCGCAATGAACCATCTCGCCGAAAATATCGGGCAGAGCGTTGCCGATAACCGAAATGACCCCCGCAGCACCGAGCGAAAGCAACTCATATGTAATAGAGTCGTCGCCGCTGATAACATCAAAGCTGGCAGGCTTGCCGCTTAGTATCTCTTCTATCTGGGCAATGTTGCCGGACGCTTCTTTGACGGCAACAATGTTGGGCAACTCGCGGGCAAGACGCAACGTGGTGGCGGCAGTCATGTTAATGCCCGTTCGTCCCGGCACGTTATACACAACAATTGGCAGCTTCGTGGCTTCGGCTACAGCTTTGAAGTGCCTGAAAATTCCTTCCTGCGAAGGCTTGTTATAAAAAGGACAGACCGAAAGTATACCATCAACACCCGAAAAATCGAAAGAACGGATTTCTTCGGTAAGAGCATGCGTACAATTACCTCCAAAACCCATCAGAACAGGAACTCTACCGGCAATCCGCTCAACAGAAAAGTTCTTTACGCGCAGTTTCTCGTCATTTGACAGACAAGGAGTCTCTGCCGTCGATCCTAAAACACAAAAAAAATCCGTTTTGCCTGCCAACTGCTTTTCAATGAGCATTCCAAGCGTATCATAATCGACTTCTCCGTTTTCAAGAAAAGGAGTGACCAATGCAATTCCAAGGCCTTTGAATACGTTATTCATCTTATGGTTGTCAATATAGTTCTTGTATTAGACAACAAAATTACAATATTTATCGGTCATTGTCGCCGATTAGAGACAAAAAATCCGTTTCATTCATGATGGTAATGCCCAGTTTGCGTGCTTTGTCCAATTTGGCCGGTCCCATGTTCTTTCCCGCAAGAACAAAGGATGTTTTGGATGAAATGCTGCTACTGTTTTTTCCGCCCAGCCGCTCGATGATTTGCTTGTAGTCCTCGCGCGAATGGCGTTCAAACGTTCCACTGATGACAATGCTCTTTCCGCTAAGAACTCCGTGCTCAGGCATTTCGTTTTCATTGCTTTCAAAACATACACCGTTTGCACGCAGCCGTTCAACGAAGGCTTTGTTGCGTTCTTTGCTGAAATAAGTCTTTATGCTGCCGGCGATTACCTCTCCGATGCCGTCTACGGCAAGTAATTCGTCGGTCGTTGCTTTCATCAGGGAGTCGATGTCGTGAAAATGGCGGGCAAGCAGTTTTGCGGCCACTCTTCCTACAAAACGAATGCCCAGTGCGAAAAGCGAACGCTCAAATGGAACTTTTTTGCTGCTTTCTATTCCGTTGATAATCTTTTGTGCCGATTTTATTTTCGTTCCCCAACGCCCGGCTATGTCGGCAACTTGTAACCGATACAAATCGGAGGCATCATGAATGAGCCCGTTTTTGAAATATTCATCAACGGTTTCGGGTCCAAGCGATTCTATATTCATGGCATCACGACTGATAAAGTGTTCAATGCGTCCCTTTATCTGAGGAGGACATCCTGTATCGTTCGGGCAATAGCAGGCTGCTTCTCCGGGGTAGCGCACCAGCTTTTCGCCACACTCGGGGCAATGTGTGGCAAACTCCACTTTAGGTCCGAGAAGGATGTTGCGCGCCTGAGTATCCACGCCAACGATTTGTGGAATGATTTCTCCGGCTTTTTCTACAAAGACTTCATCGCCTATGTGCAAGTCAAGTTGTTCCATTATATCCTTGTTGTGCAGTGATGCGCGTTTTACAACTGTTCCTGCGAGTAGCACCGGTTTCATGTCGGCAACCGGCGTTACGGCTCCGGTGCGTCCCACTTGATAAACGACGTTGACGAGTTGTGTTCGCGCGCGTTCGGCTTGGAATTTATAGGCGATGGCCCATCGCGGTGTCTTTGCGGTGTAGCCCAGGCGCTGTTGCTGTTTCAAGGAGTCTACCTTAAGGACGATGCCGTCTGTTGCTACCGGCAAATGGCTGCGCTCCTTGTCCCAGTAGTCTATGAAACGGTATATTTCGTCTAAGCTTCTGACGCGCCGCATGGCTTCGGAAACCTTAAACCCCCAGGATGCGGCTTGGCGTACATTGTCGTAATGGCTGTCTGAAGGCAGTTCCGTGCCGAGCAGATAGTAAAAGTAAGCATCGAGATGCCTTTGTGCCACAACGGCGGGGTTCTTGCTTTTCAATGTGCCTGATGCGGCATTGCGCGGATTGGCAAAGAGTGGTTCTTCGCGCTCTTCACGTTGCATGTTTAGCCTTTCAAAGCTGCTCCACGGCATCAATACTTCTCCACGCACTTCTATGTTTGGCGGGTAGTTGCCTTCAAGTCGCAGCGGAACGCTTCTGATTGCTTTTACGTTGGCTGTCACATCGTCTCCGCGCGTTCCGTCTCCGCGTGTCACGGCTCGGATCATTGCGCCTTCTTCATATGTAATTGAAATGGACAGTCCGTCAAATTTCAGTTCGCAGCAAATGTCAAATGGTTCTCCGTCCAGTCCGCTGCTTACACGCTCATAGAATGCCTGCACCTCGTCACGGTTGTATGTGTTGGCGAGCGAGAGCATCGGGTACACGTGTTCCACTTGCTTGAAATCGTTGTCCAGGTCGCTTCCTACGCGTTCAGATGGTGAGTTAGGGTCATACATCTCTGGATGAGCCGCTTCCAAGCGCATGAGTTCGTGCATCATGTCATCGAATTCCTTGTCGCTGATTTCAGGACTGTTCTTGACATAATATAAATAGTTGTGGCGGTGCAATTCGTTGCGCAGGTATTTTATTCTTTCTTTTTCGTCCATGTTGCGGTTTATTTGACTCCAAAATTATAACAAAAACTTCAATATCGAAAGGGAAAACATTTTAACTTTGCACCTTAAAATCGACAAATCATGAGGATAGATATTATTACGGTGTTGCCTGAAATGCTTGACGGCTTTGTCAACCAATCCATTTTATTGCGGGCTCAAAAAAAAGGACTGGTTGAAATTCATGTTCACAACCTTCGCGACTATTCTCATGACAAGCATCGTCGCGTCGACGACTATCCTTTTGGTGGTTTTGCCGGCATGGTGATGCAATGTCAGCCCATAGATGACTGTATTTCAGCTTTGAAGTCTCAGCGTCATTATGATGAGGTAATATTCACTACGCCCGATGGTGAGCAGTTTGACCAACCTATGGCCAATGCCTTTTCCATGGCTCAAAATCTGATCATCCTTTGCGGGCATTATAAGGGCATAGACTACCGCATCCGCGAGCATCTCATTACCAAGGAGGTCAGCATCGGCGATTACGTGCTGACCGGTGGAGAATTGGCCGCTGCTGCCATCACCGATGCCGTTGTGCGTGTGATTCCCGGGGTAATTGGTGATGAACAGAGTGCATTGTCTGATTCTTTCCAGGATAATCTGCTTGCGGCTCCCATATATTCGCGTCCTGCCGACTACAAAGGCTGGAAAGTGCCTAATATTCTGCTTAGCGGCAATGAGGCGAAGATAAAAGAGTGGGAACTCAATCAGTCTTACGAGCGTACCAGGCGCCTGCGTCCCGACCTTTTGAAAAAAGATGAAAGGTAGAGTCTTGCCTGTCAAGGCAATTCGGTATGTCCTGAATCGATGTAGCGTTGAAATTGTTCCGTGCTGCCGTTGAACACATTGATGTCGACATATCCGCGTATGCCTTTTACCCGTCCGTAAGGCGTCAGTTGCCAATACAGCAGTTTTACGTATGGTCGGTATTCGCTATAGCGTGCCACCCATATGCGATAGCTTTTCAGACGCTGCGTTGCATCGGCCATATATTCGTTGATAAACTTTTGGCTCAGGTAGAGGATAGGGCGTTTCCCTGTCTGCCGCTCTACAATGTCGAGCCACACTTGCATTTCGCGGCGCATGGCATCGGCTCCGCCCATACGGGCTATTTGGGCATGTGTCAGTTCTACGTCGAGCATGGGTGGCAGGTCGTTGCGTCCGATAGGTGTGTTTCTCAGAAACCATCCTGCTTGCAGTTTCCCTGATATCGGCGACATAAAGTGGTATGCCCCGACTTGAATGCCGGCTTTGCGTGCGTCTCTGGCGTCACGTCTGTAATAGGGGTTGGTTATTTTCAGGCCTTGTGTGCTTTTGATGTAGCAGAACGACACGGGAAAGTCTATTTTCCCGATGCTGTTTTTGGTGTTTTTCCCCAGATGCGTAATTCTCAGGTTTTTCCATTTGATGGGACGTCCTTTAAACCGCCGTCGCGGCCTTCCTCCGTGCTGATAGTGCGATATGTCTATACCATAGACGCGTGTAGGGGTATAGATCATGCGTTCACCCATGAATTTCCCGTTGTTCCAATGGCCGCATTGCACTTCGGTCAGTGGCGACAGGCCTGTTCCGAAGCCTTGGCGTTTTCCGTTTTTCCATTGCCCCTCATAGCGTTCGTTGGCTGTTGCCGTGGCATAGATGCCAAAGCCTTCCGGTTGTTTGTTTTTCCCGAATTGTCCTGTATATGTTCCCGTGCTGTCGGTTTGTGTGCCATAGGCCAGTGTGTCCGAGCGCCACTCGCCTGTCCAGGTGCGTCCTTTGTCGTCGGTCAGTGTTCCCCGTCCTTGGCGTATGCCTTTTTGCCACATTCCTGAATAGGCCGTGCCATCTTTTTTCCATGTGAGTTGTCCGCGTCCGTGTCGCAATCCGTTTTTCCATTGTCCGCGATAGCAGGTGTCGCCTTTTTGCCATGTGCCCCAACCTTCGGGTTTTCCTTTGTGCCATTGTCCTTCATAGATGATGGTGTCGCCGCGGCTCATAATGCCGTAGCCTTCGGGATATCCGTCGTTGTCTGTTTCACCGCTATAGCTGCCTTCCGGAAGTTGTACCTTGGTGTTGCCACAGGCTGCTGACAGAACCACCGTGCAACAAAGAACCAGATTTCTGAATGCTCTTTTCATCTCTATGTGTTTTTATCTGACAGGAATGATGGCGCAACCATCTGCCAGCCCCACAAGTACGCCGCGGCTGTTGACAATGGGAACTCCGCGTGCCGACTTCTGGAGAGCCAATGAGGTGGCGTAGTTCGGTCTTTTGTCTGTTTTCCAGGCTCTTCCCTCGATACGGTCCGGTTTCAGACCGGTGATTGTGTCGGGGCGGAATGGCAGGTTGAAGCCTGCCAGCCATACTTGCATGGGATGCCTGGCCGAAGTGAAGAGCATGCCGTTTACGAGCGGGTAGCCGAGCGAGGCTGTTCCGTCCGGCATGGTTTTGTCGGTTGTTTGCAGCGTGACAAGTCCGTTGCGGTCCGTTTTGATGCGCCGGCATGGCGTTTCTGTGGCCGACAGCCGGCCTTCCCGGGTGATATGGCGGCAAGCGTATGTGGCCATGAAGCTCACCAGCGGTGCAGACGACATGACGGTTTTTTCCAATATCTTTTGGGCTTTTTCCAACCGCTTTTTGGTGGCTTTATACAGGTCTTCATATTGTGCTATATGCGTATAGCCTTCGTCTTGCACGTTGTGGGTGCTCATGTAGTACACAAGGCGGTCGTCAAGTTGTGTCACATTGCCGAGCTGTTGCTCTATTTGTCGCAGGGCGTTGCCGGCCAGTTTGGCTGCATCTTGTTCCAATTGTTCCATAACGGTGTCGGGGCGTGCCACGGAGCTTGTCGTCAGGATGTTTCCCCTTGAAAAATGTATGGGAATGAGACTGCTGTACCAGCAGCCTTGTCCCCATTGCGTGCGTTCGGCTTCTTTGCGTGTCGGCGAAAGCCCTTGCAGCAGGCTGTCACCTGCCACGGTGTTGAAAAACACGGTGTCGCATCCCGGGGCATGCAGGGCGTAGCAGTAACGGCATTCTATCCATACCACGCTTTTGGCTGCGTTTTCGTTTCTGAACGGCGGTAAGGGGAGCGACAGCAGATAGGCTCCGATGGTAAACGCCGCAACTGCGATGCAGATGGATTGCCGGCGGCTGATATGCAATGGTCTGATGAATTTCATGGTTGGGTTGTCAGATTTTTGAATTTTTCCAGACAATACCGGCCTTTGCCTTTTGTGAAAAGTCCCATGCGGAGGGCATGGGCAGGGCAATGGTGATAGCAGCTCAGGCATCCTGTGCAGTTGTGATGCCATCGCGGACGGGCTTTCTCCATGCTGATGTTGTGCAAAGGACACGTTTTGGCACACCGTCCGCATCCAGTGCATTTGCCGGTGACATGAAACAGCCTGTCTGTGATAAGCAGACGGTGAAACAGCCTGCCGAGCACATATGTCTTGAACCATGCGTGTGAACCGGGGTGCATCATGGAAAAACCTGTCTGTTCTTCGCTTAGTTGCCGTTCGGCTGATGCCAGATCGGCCAGCCCCTGTCTGATTTTTTCCTGAGCAAGACTGTCGTTGTCGGTATCGAATCCGGGCAGGCATACGTATGTATTGGGCATTATGATGGCGCGGCCAAAATCGAGGTGCCAATGTTTTCTGCGGAGCAGCCGGCCGAATTGGCACCAAGTCCTGCCCGTGTCATCGCCACATGTGACGATGAGATAAGTATATTGTTCTTTATAGTTTTCGAGCGTCAGTGTTTCGACAAAACGTCTTGCCACGGGTGGAATGTCCCATCCGTAGACCGGCATGACGAACCCGACGTGCTCGTTGTCGCCTATGCTGAACGTCGTGCGGCCTTTGCACAAGGATTCGGCCATGTCTGTGACGCGTTCTCCCCGGCATGCACCGAGGCGGCGTGCCATCAATCGCGAATTGCCTGTGGATGAAAAAAAGAAAATCATGAAAATGTGGGTCGAAGATTGCTCAGGCGTTTTTGAAAAGCAAAACAGTCTTTGAAAACTTCTTCTGCTTCGGCCGGCGGATACCTGAACAGGCCGAACACACTGCTTCCGCTGCCGCTCATCGAAGCATAGAGTGCATGCATGTCGTACATGGTTTGTTTGATGGCCGCTATCCGAGGATATTTCATGAAGACGCTCCGTTCAAAGTCATTGCCTATGGTGCGTCTCCATTCTTCCATGGGCTGATGCAAAGACTTGAGCAGGTCGAAAGCCGGCTTTTTCGGTGTTACCCGTGCGTAGGCGTCACGTGTGGCCACGGCAACCGGCGGTTTCACCAGCAGCAGGTATAATCCGGAAAGGTCTATGTCGGCAGGGCTCAGTATATCTCCGATACCTGTTGCCAACGAGGGTTCGTTGCGAACGAAAAAGGGGCAGTCGGCTCCGTAATGCGACATGCGCCGTTCCATTTCTTCGTTGCTGAGTTCCAATCGGAATTGCTCGTTCAGCAGGCGCATCATAAAGGCTGCGTCGCTGCTGCCGCCGCCAAGGCCCGCACCGGTTGGAATGCGCTTGTACAGGTAGATGGTCTGCGGTGGAAGGCCGAACTCATGCTTCATGTCGAGAAATACACGCACCACGAGATTTTCTTTCTCGGGGCCGTCGATATGTATTCCGGCCTGTTGCAGCTCGTATTCGGCATCATAAAAATCCAGCGGCTTTATTTCCAAGACATCCTGCAGGGGTATGGGCAGAAAGACGGTTTCAAGGTTGTGGTAGCCGTCATCGCGTTTCTCTGTAATGTACAGCCCCAAATTTATTTTGGCATTTGGAAAGCATATCATGGCGCAAATTGTCTTTTTTTGAAAGGCAGCCGTCGGGCTGCTTACTGATGCAAAATTACAATGAATATTTATTTTGCGCTGTTGACGGCCGCTTTTTTTGTATAAATCGCCCGCGTCATGATGTTCCGCCCATATCGTTTGCGGGCGGTGCTGCCAATTCAAAAGGCAAGGCTGGGAATTGAAAGGGATGGCTTTTCTTTTTTCATGAAAAGGCCGATGTTTTTCGGTTAAAGGATGGCAGGAAAATAGTAACTTTGCCGAAAATCATCAGCAACATGCCGGAAAAGAAAACATATACGCGGGCTACCAAACGGGCAGCCTCTGAGGAAGAAAACTTTACGCATCTGCAACCGCAGGCCACCGACCTGGAACGTGCCGTGCTGGGAGCCGTAATGGTCGATGGCGACGCTTATCCCATGGTGAGCGAGATTTTGAAGCCTGAAAGCTTTTACGAAAAAAGAAACCAACTGGTCTATAATGCCGTACAGTCGTTGGCAATGGAAGAAAAGCCCATTGATGTGCTGACCGTGACCAACCGCCTGAAAGAGACGGGCGACCTGGGTGAAGTGGGAGGCCCGTACTATGTGGCAAAGTTGTGCGAAAGTGTCACAAGTTCGTCGCATATCGAGTATCACGCCGCGATAATCGCTCAAAAATACCTGGCGCGCCAACTGATATCGTTTACCAGCAGGATTCAGACGGAGGCTTTCGACGAGACAGTCGATGTAGACCAGCTGATGCAGACGGCCGAAGCTTCTCTGTTCGAGCTTTCGCAGAACCATATGAAGAAAGACTTCACGCAGATTGATCCGGTCATTAAGCAAGCCTATGAAATGTTGCACAATGCGGCGAAACGTACCGACGGTATGAGCGGTTTGCCTTCGGGCTTCAGGGCATTGGACAAGATGACAAGCGGCTGGCAAAATTCCGACCTCGTTATCATTGCCGCACGTCCGGCAATGGGAAAGACGGCCTTTGCACTGACCATGGCAAAAAACATTACGGTGGACCAAAAGGTGCCTATGGCATTCTTTTCGCTGGAAATGTCGAATGTACAGCTTGTCAACAGATTGATTGTGAATGTATGTCAGATAAGGGGCGAAAAGATTCGCAACGGTCAGCTGGAACCTCACGAATGGGGACAGCTTGACTTTAAAATCAACGAACTGATGGGCGCACCGTTGTATGTGGATGATACGCCGTCGCTGTCGATTTTTGAACTGCGGTCGAAAGCACGCCGGCTGGTGCGCGAGCATGGTGTAAAGCTCATTATGATTGACTACCTGCAACTGATGAACGCGAGCGGAGCAAAGTTCGGAAGCCGTCAGGAAGAGGTGAGCACCATCAGCCGGTCGCTGAAAGGGCTGGCCAAGGAGCTGCAAATACCCATTATAGCATTGAGCCAGTTGAACCGTGGCGTGGAGCAGCGCGAGGGCAATGAAGGCAAACGGCCGCAACTCAGTGACTTGCGCGAATCGGGTGCCATAGAGCAGGATGCCGACATGGTGATTTTTATCCATAGGCCGGAATATTATCATATATATAAGGACGAGAACGGCCGCGACCTTCGCGGCATGGCACAGATAATCATCGCCAAGCACCGTAACGGCGGAGTGGGCGATGTGCTGTTGACGTTCGAGAAAGAATATGCGCGCTTCCAGAATCCTGACGACGGCACATTCGGAATCGATGGCGGCGGTGAGCAGGAATATGTGTCGAAAATGAATGCCGCCTCCCTGCCCGGACCTGACGATGACGGGATGCCGGGAGCATTGCCGGGCGATTTTCCCCCTCCTCCCATTTCAGGCGAACAAGTACCGTTTTGAGTCACTTTTCGGACTGCTCATGGACTTTGACGCGCTCAGGCTTTGCAGATTAAGAAAATTGGAGTAATTTTGCGGTGCAGTTTTCAGTAAACAAAAGACATAAGTTTCATGAATATATCATACAAATGGTTGAAGGAATATGTAGACTTTGAGCTTAGTCCGCAAGAAGTCTGCGAAGCCTTGACCTCGGAAGGCCTTGAAGTGGGCTCGTTGGAAGAGCATCAGGCAATCAAAGGCGGTTTGAGAGGGCTGGTAATAGGAAAAGTAGAGACCTGCGAAGCTCATCCCAACTCGGATCATCTGCACGTATGCACTGTTGATTTGGGACAGGGCGAACTGCAACAGATCGTATGCGGCGCTCCTAATGTAGCAGCCGGACAAAAGGTCGTTGTGGCCACTGTGGGATGCAAGTTATACGACGGCGACAAGGAATTTGTCATCAAGAAATCGAAATTGCGCGGTGTCGAGAGCAATGGTATGATATGTGCTGAAGACGAAATAGGCGTCGGTACAGACCACAGCGGCATCATTGTGCTGCCCGAAAGTGCAAAGGTGGGAATGCCTGCCGCTGAATATTACCATGTTGAAAGCGACTATCTGATAGAAGTCGACATAACTCCCAACCGTTCCGACGCATGCTCGCATTATGGCGTGGCCCGCGATTTGTATGCATGGCTGGTGCGCCATGGAATGAAGACATCGCTTCATCGTCCCGGGTGTGAAGCCTTCAAAGTGGACAATCACGATTTGGACATAGCGGTGGAAGTGGAAGACAACAAAAAATGTCCGCGCTATTGTGCCGTGACGTTGAAAGGTTGTGAGGTGAAAGAAAGTCCCGCATGGTTGCAGGAACGTTTGCAAATCATCGGTTTGCGCCCCATCAACAACATAGTCGACATCACCAACTATATCATGTTTGCCTATGGGCAGCCGTTGCATTGCTTTGATGCCGACATGATAAAAGGCAATAAGGTGATTGTGAAATCCTTGCCGGACGGTACGCCCTTTGTGACTCTCGATGGCGTGGAGCACAAACTGTCACACGAAGACATCGTGATCTGCAACGAGGAAGAGCCGATGTGCATCGCCGGAGTCTTTGGCGGCAAAGGTTCGGGCACCTACGAAAATACAACGAACGTACTTTTTGAGAGCGCATACTTCAATCCGACCAGCATCAGAAAGAGCGCGCGCCGGCACGGACTGAACACGGATGCCAGCTTCCGCTTTGAAAGAGGCATAGACCCCAACGGGCAGATTTATGCATTGAAACAGGCTGCGATTATGGCTCAGGAACTGGCCGGCGGAACAGTGTCGATGGAAATCAAAGACACACATCCGGAGGCATTCCCGGGATTTGAAGTGAATTTGTCCTATAAATATGTACACGACCTGGTAGGTGAAACAATTCCGGTAGAGACAATCCGGGAAATAGTGAAAAGCCTGGAAATGGAAATCGTTGACGAAACATCGGAAGGCCTCCGTCTGATAGTTCCTCCATACAGAACAGACGTGACACACCCATGCGATGTAGTAGAAGACATTTTGAGAATTTACGGATACAATAACATCGAAATACCCAACAGTCTGAATTCTACGCTAATCATAAAGGGTGAAGACGATCGCAGCAACAAATTGCAGAATCTCGTAGCCGAGCAACTGGTGGGTGCAGGCTTTAATGAAATACTCAATAATTCGCTGACCAAGAAAGATTACTATACCAATCTTGAGCTTTTTGCTCCCGATCATTGCGTAGCTTTGATGAATCCGCTCAGTGAAGATTTGAACGTAATGCGTCAAACGCTTCTCTTTGGCGGTTTGGAAACGCTCAAACGCAATATCAATTACAGGAATCCCAATCTGAGAATGTTCGAATTCGGCAATTGCTATGCCTACGATGCTTCAAAGCATGATGCGGACAATCCCCTGAACGCTTATAGTGAAGAGATGCACATGGGAATCTGGCTCACCGGCAAGAGCGTGGAAGGCTCTTGGGCACATCCCGATGAAGAAAGCAGCTACTACCAATTGAAAGCCTACGTTGAGAACATCTTTACAAGATTAGGGCTTAATCCCGGTCTGGTAAAAACCGAAGACGAAGCAGATGAGGTATTCCGGCAGGCGTTGGCCATGTACAATCGCGAAGGTAAGCCGCTGTGTCGAATGGGCGTAGTAAACAGTTTGCAAACAAGCAAGTTCGGAATATCATCACCGGTTTATTTCGCCGAATTGAACTGGACAAATCTAATGCGTGCAACACGGAAAAACCACGTCACCTTCAGGGAAATCAGCAAATACCCGTCGGTAAGCCGCGACTTGGCCTTGCTGGTAGATACGGGCGTTACATTTTTGCAGATAGAAGCAGTGGCTTACGCAACCGAGCGCAAACTCTTGAAAAAAGTGGAACTTTTCGATGTCTACGAAGGCCGTAATTTGCCCGCCGGAAAGAAAAGCTATGCAGTTAACTTTATCTTGCAAGACGACACGCACACACTAAACGACAAGCAAATTGAGAAAGTGATGCAGAACCTGATAAAAAACCTGCAGAGCAAGCTGGGTGCAACACTGAGATAAGGAAAGAAAATCATTAATACATTTCGAAAAAGATACATAACCAATGGGAAGAGCATTTGAATATCGTAAGGCTACAAAATTGAAGCGTTGGGGACATATGGCAAAGACGTTTACCCGCCTTGGCAAACAGATCGCAATAGCCGTAAAGGCAGGAGGCCCCGAGCCGGAGAACAATCCGTCGCTTCGTTCGGTCATAGCTACGTGCAAGCGCGAAAACATGCCAAAAGACAACATAGAACGTGCTATCAAAAACGCAATGGGAAAAGACCAAAGCGATTACAAGGAAGTAACTTATGAAGGATATGGCCCGCACGGCATAGCGATATTCGTCGACACCCTTACAGATAATACAACACGCACGGTTGGTGATGTGCGTTCCGTATTCAATAAATTTAGCGGTACACTCGGAACGACAGGGTCACTTTCATATCTGTTCGATCACAAATGTGTTTTTACCTTTAAGAAAAAAGAAGGCCTGGATATGGACGAACTTATTTTGGAACTCATAGACCTGAACGTTGAAGACGAATTTGATGAAGACGAAGAGGAAGGAACCATCACAATCTATGGAGATCCGAAAAGCTATGCGCAAATCCAGCACTTTTTGGAAGAAAAAGGTTTTGAAGATATCGGCGGCGAATTCACATACATACCCAACGATTTGAAAGAAATATCGGGAGAAGCACGCGCAACCATTGAAAAAATGGTTGAAAAGCTTGAAGATTTTGACGATGTGCAGAATGTTTACACAAACATGAAGCCTGTAGAAGAACAATAATCAGGAAATAGTTTTCATATCATTTGTTTTTATAATTGTGATGAGGGCATGCGGAGAGCCGACAGCCCTCATTTTTTATAGCTACGGATTCGGCAAGTCTAAAAGCTTTTGTCTGTTGGCCAGTTCACCAGATCGAGTGAACTTTCAGCACGCGTAAAAGCGGTATAAAGCCAGCGGTAGTAATCCGAATCGACACCGTCACCTGGAATCCAGCCCTGATCAATAAATACATGCTTCCATTGTCCGCCTTGAGCCTTGTGGCAGGTTACGGCATATGCATATTTGATTTGAAGAGCATTGTAATTGGGATCCATACCCAGCTGTTCCAGTTTTTGCCTTTTTGTGGGATAGTCTGAAAGGTCATCCATGACTCCATGATAGAGCTGCTCGCTGAGGGCATCGGGCAAAGCCGGAGTTTCACTGTGTAAAGCATCCAGGATAACACGAACATTCATTTCAAACCCGTCATAATCAGGAAACGTCAAAGTCGTGTCGGCAAAGTGAAGCCCATATAATTCGGTAAAATGCTTGATGTTGCTTACTATCGCAATATCGCCGTTAGCAATAAAGTCCATGGGCAAACGGTTGGCTTGCCCCATTTCGGATTGAAGCTTTTCGGTCCAATAGTAATTGTTGCGCGCAATCATTACAACATCGCCTTTTGTCAGCATGCCGTCGCGACCGAAAATCGTAGAACGTATGCCACGATTGTATACGACAGCTCTTTTATTGGAGCGCGTAATCACAATTGTCTGGTCGGTGCCGAAATGATCGTAGCTGTGTTCGAGAGCCTCGATGAGCTCATCTCCCGGAACGGAATGCAGGTCATTAAAACCGCTAAAGCGTAAAGAAGGTATTTGGGTTGTATTGAAAGTCATTAAATGCTTTCGCAGCTGTGTGGCATTATAGAGAATTCCGCTTTTCTGGCTTTGCCTCACAACTTCTGAGAGTTCGGATGAAGTAACATGGAGACCATATTCTGCCACGCAAGCCGCCTGTAAGGCCGGTCCTTCGTTCTCGCCGACAGGGGGAAGCTGAGCCGTATCTCCCATAAATAATATTCTGCATCCGTTGCCGCTGTAAACAAATTCTATAAGGTCATCCATGAGATGGCCGCTGCCGAAAACTACATGCGAAGCGGCTACATTGGAAATCATGGACGATTCGTCTATGATGAACAACGTGTTTTTCCATTTATTGTAATTGAGCGTAAAACCGGCTGACCGGTCATTGCGGCGCTTTTGCCTGTATATGACTTTATGGATGGTATAGGCCGCGTGGCCGGCCTTTGAAGAAAGAACTTTTGCAGCTCTTCCGGTTGGCGACATAAGGACAACTTGCCGCTCCAATCGTTGTAATACACGTGCAAGTGCTGAAACGAGTGTCGTTTTACCCGTTCCGGCATAGCCTCTCAATATAAATGCACTTCGCGGATCGGGCGTTAATATGAAATCGCACAATTGGCGAGCAATTTTTTCTTGTTCTTGTGTGAAAGAAAACGGAAACTCTTTTTTCATGAGTTGCAAAAAAGCGTCTTTTATCATGT
>ERZ808252.1446-NODE-1446-length-17405-cov-6.898329_pt1 | contig 17405 bp, 13 predicted proteins | sample MGYA00521242_ERZ808252 | MGnify/ENA primary metagenome ERZ808252 (study PRJEB31516, sample SAMN03275581) | gut metagenome | biome: mammalia-associated habitat; material: feces | host: Papio cynocephalus | place: Kenya | collected 2012-08-07 ...
GCAAAGCTCCGGCCGAGATTCAGCCGCATGACAACGAAGCCCAGTATCTGGCACAGTATCAATGTCTGCAAATACCAGTAAGGGCCCAAGGGACGGACCAGCAGATGAAAGGCAAAAGTCTGCCAGGTGAGATGCTCTATATGTTCACGTATAGGGAGACAGCTGCATGCAAGTATGTAGCTGCCGTTCAACAGCAGGTAGGGCACAAGCAGCCAAAAGGAATGTTTGAAATAGAGGCGCGCCGGTTTTGCAGGGTTGCAGAAGTAGCCTGACATCAAAAGAAAGGCAGGCATGGCAAACGTGTTGATGACAAACGTCTTGACGATGGGGTTCACATCGGTAAACAATGAGAGATGTGACAATATCACCAATGTTATCATCACAGCCTTGACAAAGTCTATTTCACCGCAACGGGTCTTGGCCGCACTCATTTTTTCCACGCCAGCAGAGAGTCCAGTTTAGTGAACATAGCGTTTGCCATCGGGTTGGCCACGATGTAATACCAGGCAACAGGCACGAAGCAAAACAGGAAACGCTTGGCCGAGAAGTTAATCACATTGGTCAGGGAATCCCAGATGTAGTCTATTTGGTAAAGCAAAAGGAAATACAGCATCAAGGGGCAGAAAAAGGCCACGATGACGGCCCAACCCTCACCACGCCGCACGATGCGCACACAGTTGAGCAGCATAGCTATGACAAACAGGATGAATGTCCACCCGTAATAAGGGGCATCGGCAAGCAGGAACCAGGCACCTCCCAGCACGGCCAGTGCTTTCTCCGAATCAAAGAACGGATATGCCATCACCACGCTCTCGGATGTTAGCCCACACGCACGGACATAGATCTGAAACAGCAGGAACGGCAAAACGGCAGCTATGACAATTACGGGGCCACGCCATGCCGTCCCCGGCTTTAACTGCTGCCGGCCATTCAACAGCAAGGATACTGCCACTATCACGAAGGCTGCCGCAACAAACACGATACCCTCGGCACGCAGCCAGCAGTTAATGGCAAGCAGCAGGCTGCCCAATACCAGCAACGGCATTTCGTGCCTGCGCTGCCACAGGCACACATAGAGGATTCCCGACGAAGCCATACACGCATGCAGGACGTTGGTGTTTGACAATGAGCTAAACGAAAACATCTCGGGAGTCATCATCATGCAAAAGGTTGCAACTGCCGATGCGGTAGGCGAAGATGTGGCACGCCTCACTATGCCATAAAAGCCAAATAGGAAGCTCAGGAAGAAAAAGGCCGGAACGGCCTTTGAGGTCACTGCCCCCAGCAGATAGACATAGGCATAAGACAACTGCAGCATGGGCATATACGAGATGTAACTGCCGGCCTGGTGAATCTTAGGCATATAGTCACCGCTGAAGATGCTCATTCCACTATAGGTATGCTCCATGGCTGCAACAAAGCCTATAGTGTCGAAACCTGCAAGGCTGTCGCGGTCGTATGTGGGGAAATACATTGCTTTCAGGAAGTTGGAATATTCGGCATATACCAGCAAGAGCATGCAGACGAGCCATACCATGTTCAGTCTTCCGAAGTCGGGAAGCCTACATAGCGAGGCTGCAATCTCCCTGCGTCGCGGAAAGGCAAGCATAAGCGTCAATGCCAGAAGCATGACGGCCATCACAAGCACAGACAGGGAGGTCAAAGGAATGCCGAGCCAGTCTGCCAGCAGCATTGCGAGGGTTATCAGGAACAGTCCTACGGGGAAAGCAAAGCCGATGCTTTCGGCCCACGAAAAACGGGATGAGATGCTTTTGACTGCGAAGAAGCCAATGAGAAACGCCAGTATCAGACCTAAAGCTTGCATACGCCGGACTGTTTTATAAAGGAAGTGACTGAAGGCTGTCCATGGGCAGTACACCGGTGTCGTAGCCATCGGGGGCCTTGTAGGGCAGTTTGTCTATATTGCGGCCGTTGACAATGGCCACATGGGTTATCTTTTTGCTCCACGACGTAATGCCGAATTCGTCTTCCGTGACCACACGACGCGGATAGAGCACACGCACAGCTGACAGCTTGTCGTTGAGGCGACCCGTGAAATGGTGGTCGGGACGGCCGGGCATCGTTGTCGTGAAATCGGCGGATGTAGGATAATAGATCACGGCATTCGTGGGAGTGGCATCGCGCAAAAACATGAGATATTTGTAGTCAGGGCCGAGCTTCATCACCATTCTCCGTTCCATCGGCACGTCGCTCATGCGGGTTATCTTGGTCACATTGTCGCAGACGTAGTCTTTCCACGCCCACATATAGGCCGGACAGGCTTGCAGCACGCCTGCGAAAATGGCCGCAACGGCCACGCCGGCCACTGCATTGAGCAGGGCAACACGCAACCATCCATGCAGCCATGAAGGAGTCTTAAACCGTAAAAACATGTGTTTCTTTATTGTTTTTGCCAACAAAGGTACATATAAAATCGAATACGCACAAGCACAACCGGCTACATAAAAAACGGTGCATCTGTTTCTCTTTTCTGTAAATACGCTATCTTTGCAGACAATAATGATTGGCTTTTATATGAAAAGATTTCTATTGCCGGCCTTCATGCTGTGGATATCATTTGCAACAACGCTCAGCGCGGCCGACTATATCAGCATTTCAAAAGACAGGCTCTCCGACAAGATAAAAGGCGGATGGGCAGGCCAGACCATTGGCTGCACCTATGGAGGTCCCACGGAGTTCAAGTGGCAGGAAAGGATTATTCCGGACACACATCCCATAGACTGGAACGACGGAAGCATAGAGTGGTATTTCGACAATGAGCCGGGTCTGTACGACGATGTATACATGGACCTGACTTTCCTTGAGGTGTTCGACCGCCTTGGCCCGGACGCACCCGTCGATTCGTTTGCCGTGGCCTTTGCACGCGCCCCCTATCCTCTGTGGCACGCCAACCAGGCTGCGCGCTACAACATTCTGCAAGGCATCATGCCGCCTGCCTCGGGTCATTGGAAGAACAATCCGCATGCCGACGACATTGACTATCAGATCGAGGCCGACTATGCCGGACTGATGTGCCCGGGAATGCCTAATTCTGCATCGCGAATCTCTGACAGGATAGGTCACATCATGAATTACGGCAACGGATGGTATGGAGGGGTCTATGTGGGAGCCATGTATGCCTTGGCATTTGTATACAGCGACATCCCTACCATCGTCAACGAGGCTTTGAAGGTGATTCCCGCCAAGAGCAGCTTCTACGAATGTATGGCCGACATCATCAGATGGCACACAGCTTACCCCGACAACTGGAAAAAGACGTGGTATGAATGCCAGACGAAATGGGGCAAGGAGATTGGCTGCCCCGATGGAGTTGACGCACCGTTCAACATCGATGCAAGGATCAATTGCGCCTACATCCTCATAGGCCTGCTCTATGGCAACGGTGATTTCGGGCTGACAATGGACATATCCACACGTTGCGGCCAGGACTCCGACTGCAATCCTGCGTCGGCTTGCGGCATTCTGGGTGCCATGATCGGCTATAGCAACATACCTGACAAATGGCTGCGCAGCCTACACAAGGTAGAGAGCCGCAACTTTGCCTATACCCGGCTGTCACTGACACAGGTCTATGAAAAGAGCCTCAACCAGGCATTGCAGATGGTGGGACGCAACGGCGGAAAAATAGAGGGCAGCACCGTAAAGATAAAGCTTCAACGCCCCAAGGCCGTACGCTACGAAGAATCGTTTGCCGGGCTGGAGCTCAACGCCGTGCTGCCGGGAAAGCCTTTGGATGACTTGAAAGACATTGCATTCGAGGGATGTGCCGTTGTCATAAAAGGTGATGTCAGGTCGAAGCATGCGGGATATGAAGCAAGGATTCAGGTCACAGTAGACGGAAAGGCGGTAAAAACCATCACGGCACCTGCCGATTTTCACAGCCGCACGCAGGACCTGTATTGGAACTACAGCCTCAGACAGGGACAACACCGCATAGGCCTGCATTGGCTGAACCCCGACAAAGACAGTGAGATTACCTGCCATCGAATCATTACTTACCATAAAAAGACATCGAAATGAAAAAGCTACCGACACTTCTGCTGCTGGCTCTCCTGAGCTGGTGCAGCAGCCTGCAAGCCCTGACTTTTGCGGTCGACCCCGCAAAAAAGCTGCAACGCATCGATGGATGGGGCGTTTCCCTCTGTTGGTGGGCAGGACAATGCGGCAAATGGGACGAAGCCCGCATGGACTCCATCGTCACATGGCTCACGTCAAAGAACGGGCTCAACTACAACGTATTCAGATATAACATCCCCGGAGGTGACGACCCGCAGAACAGAAACTGCACACCTCACCACATGGGCCGCGGCAAAGGGCTGAGAGCCGAGATGGAGGGATTCAAGCGCTCTGCACAGGACGACTATGACTGGTCGGCCGACGAGGCACAAAGACGCATCATGCTGAAGATTAAGGAAAAGCGTCCCGATGCCGTCTTTGAAGCTTTCAGCAACACACCACCCTACTACATGACGGTCAGCGGATGTGCCGCCGGCAACAAAGATGCCGCTCACGACAACCTGCGAAAAGACCAATACGAGGCCTTTGCCCGGTATCTCATCGACTGCTGTCTATACTATAAGAAGGTACACGGCATTGAGTTTCACACCTTGGAGCCGTTTAATGAGCCTATGACCAACTACTGGAACTGCAACGGAAGCCAGGAGGGCTGCCACTTCGATGTGCAGTCCATGTCGGATTTCATCCAAGTCATTGCACCCATGCTCAAGGCATCCGGCCTCAAGACACGCCTGGCAGCCTGCGACGAAACCAGTGTGATGCAAAGCATACGCAGCCTGGAGGCTTTCGACAAAAGCGGCGTCCTGCCCTATGTGGGGCAATGGAACACACATTCGTATCAGGCCGACAACCTGAGCCGCATCCGCCTCAGGCAGCTCACCATGCAGCACGGCCTGACGCTCTGGATGAGCGAAACGGGCAACTTCGGCGGCAAAGGGCTGAACGGCAACCTGCAGCTTTCGCAACGCCTGATGGACGACATCAAACTGATGCAACCCGCAGTGTGGTGCGACTGGCAGGCAATGGAAGAGAACAACGACCAATGGTGCACCGTGCAAGGCGACTTCAAGGGCAACGAGTTTCACCGCGTAAAAAACTATTATGTGAGACAGCAGGTCACACGATTCATCCGACAGGGATACCATCTCCTTGATGCCGGCGACGAACATACCCTGGCTGCCATCAGCCCCGACGGGAAAACGCTGGTCATTGTAGGCCAGAACAACGGCAACGGGCCACAAGACTATGTTGCCGACCTCAGTGCATTCGGCCATGTGGCAAAGACATCGGACAATTACCTGACCGACAATGCCAACGACTGCCGGCAGCAACAGCCCTACCCCATCCGGTGGAAACGGCTCGTCTACCGGCTGCAGCCGCAGAGCATACGCACGTTTGTCATACACGTGAAATAGGCTGCGGCAAAGCCTCTGCAAGGGCCTGACCATCCCGGCCTGCGGCACAGAAAACAAGGATAAGCCACCTCTTGAATCAGGCCATCATACATCGCAACATGTTTCCTGTACATATCACAGGTTGTTTCCCCTACATACCACAAGTCGTTTCCTGTACATATCACAGGTTGTTTCATGTACATGAAACACATTGTTTCCCCTACATGGCACACGTTGTTTCATGTACACAGAACACCTTGTTTCATGTACAAGAAACACTTTACAATCCTATAGATTGCACCCACAGGCCCCGCAGACTGCCTCTTCAAGTCGGGCACACCCGGGGCAACAAAGCAAAAAAGGTGCACCGGCAATGCCGGCACACCTCCTGTCATATATAAAAACACAATTACTCCATTACCTTGATGCGGATGTTTCTATACCATACATCGTCGCCATGGTCCTGCAGGCCGATATAGCCGCCGTCGCCATCCTGGCCACCGCCAATATTCTTGAGCAACTCGTAGGCATAAGGGAAATCGCCTCCTTCTTTGAATTTGCTTGCCTGCAACATCTCGTTCCATTTGGGTGTCCACAGGTGGTATTCAAGTACGTTCTGGCCATTTTGCGCATGCACCACTGTACCCTTATATACCATGATCTTAGCCGTATTCCACTCTCCGAATGGCTTGGCGTTCTGTGGCTTTGCGGGAATCATGTCATAGAGAGATGCCGACTGGCGATTGCCATCTGTGCCGAGTTGTGCATCGGGATGATTGGCATTGTCGAGCACCTGATACTCAGAGCACGACTGCCATATCGGCAGATATGACTCTTTGCCGTCAATGTTTGCAGTTGCTTCCTGGGCAAGATACATGATGCCTGAATTGCCACCTTTGGATATCTTGTACTCGAGTTCGAGTGTAAAGTTCTTGAATTTGTGGGCAAATATCAGGTCGCCGCCACCGATGGCCTGGGCTTCGCCGGTGCCAGAACCTTTAAGCTTGATGCATCCGTCCTCGACTGTCCAGCTCTTGGGCACTGTATCCATGCCGTAGCCACGCCAGTTTGTCAGGGTCTTTCCGTCGAACATGGTGATATAACCGTCCTTGTCGACAGGAAGCTTGCTAAGGTCTACCTGTGCCTTTTCCACAATCTTGTAGTCTAAGGCCTGCTTGGCTGTGTCGGCCTTTCCGGCACATGCACACGTTCCACAACCGCAATTGCAATCGCAGCTGCACTTCTTTCCACCGCAGGATGCCATAATGAAAGCGGCAACAGCGGCAAATAACAATGATTTTTTCATCTTTGTCTGTTTATTGGTTATTAATGATTCTACGTCTAACTGTTCGGCACTTTTGTGTTGCAAATATACGAAAAATGAACAACTATCGCTGTTTAACGAAAAAGAATCACGGATTTTGAACTGAAAATTCATGATTTCCGGCACCGACCTCCCGCTTTTCGCCCTTCAGGACTATGGTAGCCGTGGTGTTCACGGGTATAGACACCTTCAGTCTTATTGTGCCGCCTGTGCGCTTCCACTCACTACATATCTCACCCGACGGTGACTGATAGCGGGCTTTCACCCACGACAGCTGCCGGGGAAAGTATGGCTCGATTCTTGTGTGGACAAAGCCGGGACGGGCATCGTCATAATTGATTCCAGCCAGGCAGTTGTACATCCACGCATTGATGTCGCCCAGGAATACGTGGTTGGTGGAAGCATCACGGAAGTCGGGCGAAAGCACCCACGTCTCGATGGGTGTGGTATATCCCTTCTCCACCCAATTGGCCCACGAGGGTGCATCTTTCTGCAATGCCATGTCGAGAGCCTGGTCAACATAGCCGTATTTTGCCAGCATGCGCAGAACGGTCTTACTGCCCAGCATGCCGAAATCCAGGTGATTATTGTTCTCGTGTATCAGACGGCTCAGGTTGGCCGCTACATACCTTTCATGCTGTTCAGGCACAATGCCGAGGTATAAGGCAAGGGCCTGTGCCGCCTGGCTGCCATTGGCATACAGGTTTTCGGCGGCATTGAAGAACTTTTGCTGTATGGTCTGCTGCAGGGCTGCGGCCTTTTCGGCATACTGATGTCCGTCCTGACCGGCAAGACCCTTGAACCGGGCAAGGTAGAGATTGAGCAGATAGTAATAGCAGGTCGAAGTAAACTCGTTGGGCGTCTGCATTTTATAGAACACCCAATCACCCAGACCGTAGTTGATGGTACCCTCGGGTGTCTCGCGTGTCTTCAGAAACGAGAGGTAGCGTTCACAGGCAGGAATCACTTTTCTCACATATTTCGCATCTCCATAATAATTATAGAGCTGCATCGGAATGATAAAGAGGGCAGCATCCCAGACCGGGCCCACATCGAGCCCCCAGCCGCCGCTGGGTATGATACTCGTGATTTGTCCGCTTGCATTCTGGTTGTCAAGCATGTCGTCTGTCCACTTTTCGTAGGCTGTGATGCCGTCAAAATTAAGCAGGCCTATGTCTGACGAGATGTGGGCATCAGCCGTCCAGCCGTTCTTTTCGCGCTGGGGACAATCGGTGGGTATGCTCACATAATTGCAAAGATATGACCGGTTGATCATTTCCCAAAGCCTGTTCAGCGTGTCGTTGGAGCATTCAAACGAACCTACAGGCTTCAGATCGGTATGCACAAAAAGAGCTTCTGCATCCTGCTCTGTCAACCGGATGGGACTGTCGCTCTTTACCTCTACATATCTGAATCCGTGATAGCAGAACTCGGGTTGTAGTATATTCTCGCCCTCCCCTAAGTAATATATGTCGGTCTGACATTCCAGACCGGGCTGACGGAAATAGTAGATGTCGAGGTTGCGCATCTCCAACCGGCCGTCAGACTTCAGCAACTCTCCATGCTGCACACTCAGGCGTGTACCGGCTTTACCTTTTACATTCAGACGGCAAAAGCCCGACATGTTGGCCCCGAAATCGTATACATAGACACTGTCGCCATAAGCCTTTACAGAGCACGGCTTGTAGACCTTGCAGACTTCAACCTTGGGCATCTGCTGGGCTTTCAACAGGGACGAAGGCGGCTTGACAGCCAGAGCCTTTTGCCAGCCGGCACGCGGCAGAACCTCTTTCCGGGCATCATAGGTATCACCCGCATAGATATTGTTGCGCAGATATGGCCCGTCGGTCGTTGTTTCCCACGTCACGTCGGAATTGATGGTCTGGACACTGCCATCGGCATAAGTAAGACGCAACTCGCACACCATGCAGGGACGACCGCGCCACCTGGCTTTCTCGAAATCCCACACAGCGTTTTTTTCGATGACATTGTAGAAGCCATTGCCCAACACAGCCACCAATTCGTTGTTGCCTTTCCTTATAAGAGACGTCACATCGTAGGTGTCGTAGAGATTGCGCTTGTCATATTGCGTATAGCCGGGATTCAGACTGGTTGAAGCAATCCTCCGTCCGTTGATTTTCATCAGGGCATAGGCCGCCGCACTCATGTAGAGGCGGGCTTTGACCGGCCGTGACTTTGTTTCGAAGCTCTTGCGCAGCACAGGCACACTGGTGTCGTCTTTATCCCTTCCGTCACTGATCCATTGGCCCGTCCAATCAGAGGGCGACATCTTGGCAGTCTCAAACCGATGGACGGCAGATGTGACTTTCTTGCCCGAAGTCACGTCGCATGCCGACACTTTCCAATAGTAGGTGGAATGCGGTTTCAGCCTGATGTCGGCCTCAGCCTGCATGGAGGGTGAGGTGATTTCACCCGTAGTCCAGTCACCACACGCTTTTGTCGTGCCGATGGAAAGCTCATATTTTTTCTGCACAAACGAAGGGTTGCCCTTATAGTTCCAGCTGAAACGGGGCTTTTCCGAGTCAATCGAGAGGGGACAGTCCTGATATTCCACACGCAAGTTAGTAAGCATTGTCTGCTGCGACCCGCACGATGCCAACAGGCAGGCCAGCAACAATGCCATAAAAGTCTTTAGATAGTATGTCTTCATTTGTAGGAACTAAGGAGTTAACAATGCCGTCAGGCTTTCGATAGAATCGGGCATCTTGATGCGCGAAGTGAAGCCGAGAGCTATGTATCCCTGCTGCTCCATCATCTTCAAAGTGCTGAACAAAGGGTTCCAATAGCCGTCGGGATTAAACAGTATCAGCTGCTTTTTGTGCTCGCCTACTGTCGATGAAGCCATCACCATGAAGATTTCGTCCAACGTTCCTATGCCACCTGGCAAAGCGATGAACAGGTCTGATTCACGCAACATGGCCGACTTGCGGTCGTTTAAATCGACTACGGGAACTTCGATGTCTACATATTCGCTGGTCAGACCCGTCTGAGAGAACTTGTCGGGAATAATGCCCATCACACGACCTCCGTTAGACTTGACGGCACGGGCCACCACTTCCATCAGCCCTTTTCCTACTCCTCCATAAACCAACATCAGGTTTTGACGGCCTATCCATGCACCCAACTCTGCGGCGGCACGGGTCACCGGTTCGGGCAGGCCCTCATGAGAGGAACAAAACACGGCTACCCTATTCATTGGAACCGGTCAAAGACGTTGGACGTACAGCAATGCATTCTATCTCAATCCTGCTGTTCTTTGGCAATGTTTTCACCGCAAAAGCCGAACGGGCAGGATAGGGCGCGGCAAAAAACTCGGCATAGACCTCGTTCATCTCAGCAAAATCGGCCATGTCGGCCAGCATGACTGTAACCTTTGCAATGTTGTTCAAAGACAGCCGAGCCTCAGACAAGACAGCCTCAATATTGCGGAAGGCTTGCCGCGTAAGCTCCTTGATGTCACCTTCGACAAAAGTACCCGTGCGCGGATCTATCGGCAGCTGGCCTGAAAGATATATGATATTGCCCGCTTCAATGGCCTGGCTGTAGGGACCGACAGCTGCCGGTGCGTTGTTGGTGTTGATGCTTTTCATTATTTATGCTTTTTGGATGTTCACTCTTGCAAAGTTCGCCTTTTTCGTTTAAAAGACAATGAATGATGGTATTTTTCTGTATTTTTGCGCCGCAATGAAAGAATATCATCACGCAACATTAGGCAATGGACTACGTGTCATCCATGAATCATGCCCTACGGGAGTTGCATACTGCGGCCTCATAGTCAATGCAGGAACGCGCAACGAATCGCCGGAAGATTCGGGTCTGGCCCACTTCTGTGAACACACCACCTTCAAGGGAACTGAACGCAGGAAAGCATTTCACATCCGCAACGGCCTTGAAAGAGTAGGCGGTGACCTGAATGCCTACACCAACAAGGAAGAGACAGTGTTTTATGCCATGGTACAGAAAGAAGACTTCAAAAGAGCCATGGACCTGCTTACGGACATTGTATTTCACAGTGTCTATCCGCAACATGAAATAGACAAAGAAGTGGAAGTCATCATCGATGAAATAGACTGCTACAGGGATTCTCCCGCAGAACTCATCTACGATGAATTTGAAGAGATGCTCTTCCGTGGACATGAATTAGGCCGGAACATCTTGGGAAAAGCAGAACGGCTGCGGCAATATGGAACGGCCGATGCCAAACGTTTTACCGGCAGATATTACTGCCCTTCCAACGTAACTGTTTTTGTCTACGCTGATATTCCCTTTGACAGCATACTCCGCACCATAGAAAAGATGACTTCGTCTCTGCCATCAGGCAACCCCTGCTGCAGCCAAGCACCGCTGCCTCTCTATATCCCTGAATACAGGGAAAGCCATCACGACACCCATCAAGCCCATGTATTGATAGGCAATCGCGGCTATAGCAGCAGCCATCCTCACCGTACAGCGTTGTTCCTGCTCAACAATATTCTTGGCGGACCCGGCATGAACTCCTTGCTGAATGTGAGTCTGCGTGAAAACCATGGACTGGTATATATGGTTGAAAGCAGTGCTTTCAGCTATACCGATGCCGGAGTGTGGAGCGTCTATTACGGCTGCGACGACAGTAACATCGACAAGTGCCGCAAGCTGGTTCTGAAACAGCTGGCACGCTTGCGCAACACGCCATTGACGACCGGACGGCTTCATGCTGCCAAGAAACAGTTGATCGGGCAAATACTGATTGCAGGAGACAACTTTGAAAGCTATGCCTTGGCATTGGGAAAGACTTTTGCCCACCTGGGAGTACATAGGGATGTTGACCAAATCATCCGCAAGATTCAGGCTGTTTCTTCAGAAGAATTGATGGAAGTTGCGCAAGAAGTCTTTTCTGAAGACAAGTTGACGACACTCATTTACAAGTAGTCCGCAATAGATTATAACCGATAGGCCAGTGTCAAGACTACCGCCATGTTTTTTCCTCCCTGCCGGCTTGTTCTTGTCAGACCCAAGTCACACAAGACGCCTACCTCGAACTGCTGTGCAAAGCGGTAGCTTGCCCCTATGGAAAGGCCCGCATCAAAACGGTGCATGCCTGTCTGGCCAAACGTAGAGTGGTCGTAGTAGTAACGTTTCACACCCGTTTGCTCAGTATCACCACTTACCTTGGTTTTTCCTCCTATGCCATAAGCAGCATATGGCCCAAACGAGAACAAGACATTGTTGTCACGGTTAGTTTCCCACTTGTAGTGCAACAGCACAGGAATCTCTATGTAATTGGCATTCGACGTAACATTCATAAGTCCCATCACCTGATTGCCGTCTTCATCATAAACATAGTTGCCTTTATCATCATAGGCAGGAACTTCCTGATCCTTGTCTTTCCAACCCTTGGCAAAATAATACACAGCAGGTTCTATCGACCACAAAGCATTCAGGGGTATGTCATAGCCGGCACCGATTCTGAAAGCACCGATATTGCGGGTAGAACTTCCATAATGCGATGAGAGCCCTCCACCGACACGAAGCACAAAATCCTGCGCTTTTGACACTCCGGCCACCGGCAGCAACAGCAACAAGAACAGGCCCAGCCTGATTATGTCTCTTTTACTTATCATCTCTTCTTCTTACGCTTGATCCGACCATCTTCTGCAAAGCCAGCTGCATCATCTCTCGAACTGAAATATTTGCTGTTACTATCAAAGAATTGCATCCAATCATTCTTTTTCTTACGCCCGGATTTCTTTTCAACAATTGGCTGGGCTTTCTCTTTGGCAGACTTTTGGTCAAAAGACTTTTTGCGCTTGCCTGGAGCCTTTCCTTTCGCAGCATGACGCTCCTCGGGCCTTGCATCATTGGTACGCTCTACAACTATATGACGTCCGTTCCTATCCTTGGCATTGCGCAAGGCACCCTCGACAAGCTCTGCATCTTTCTCACGTACTTCGAAGAAAGCAAAGTTGTTTTTCAAGTCAATCCGGCCAACTTCAACCGGCTCAAAGGTATAGCGGTTCAAAAGGCCAATGATTTCTTTTGCATAAAACTTGTCATGCTTGCCTGCACCAAAGAAGAAACGCACAAAGCCTTCCTCAGCCCGTTCCCTATTATGAGTGGCTTTTGCATTGCTTCTTGAAGATTTCTTTTTGGATTCGGCCGCAGACTGTGGTTCCTTAATCTCGGGTGCATGGGCATAATAATCCAGGAAACGACCAAACTCCATACTGACAAAACGCTTGATTATCTCTTCCTTATCCAACCAATCCAGCTTTCTGTAGACTTCAGGCAAGAACGGTGCTATCTGTTCTTCGTCAACTTGTACATGCTCCAACTGGTCAATTGCACGATAGAGCTGCTTTGTACATATCTCACGTGCAGTTGGCAATTGCTTCTTTACAAAGTCCTTTCCAATGGTTTTCTCAATCTGCCGAACCTTACCTTTCTCTCTTAAATGAATGATACATATACTCGTCCCTTTCTTTCCTGCACGACCTGTGCGGCCGCTACGATGCGTATAGTTTTCCACATCATCAGGCAGGCCGTAATTGATAACATGGGTCAGATCGTCCACGTCAAGGCCACGTGCCGCTACATCTGTTGCAACCAACAATTGAATGTGGTGTTGTCTGAAACGCTGCATCGTCAAGTCACGTTGTGCCTGTGATAGATCTCCATGCAGTGCTTCAGCATTATAGCCGTCCTGAATCAGCTTGTCTGCAATCTCCTGTGTCTCCAATCGCGTGCGGCAAAATATGATGGCATATATTCGGGGATAGTAGTCAACTATACGTTTCAAGGCCAGATATTTGTCACGAGCCTGCACCAGATAATATTCATGGTTAACCAGTTCGGCACCTTCATTGCGTGAACCTACAACAATTTCTTTCGCATCATGCAAATAGTTCTTGGCAATCTTCGATATTTCTTTGCTCATGGTAGCCGAGAAAAGCAACGTATTGCGATTCTCAGGCACACCGGCCAAAATCTTATCTATGCTTTCCGAGAAGCCCATGTTCAACATTTCATCAGCTTCGTCCAGCACAACATTTTCCACTTTGTCCAAATGAGCCACACCGCGCTCCATCAAATCAATCAGCCTTCCCGGCGTTGCAACAATAATTTGTACGCCCTGACGTAGGCTACGTATTTGGCCTTCGATGCCGGCACCACCATAAACTGGAACAATGCGTAAGCCTTCCACATATTTTGAAAAGCTTCGCATATCATCAGTAATCTGCAGACACAGCTCACGGGTGGGACAGATTACAATGGCTTGAACTTCACGATTATCACAATTAATCTTCTGAATAAGCGGAATGCCATAAGCGGCAGTCTTGCCAGTACCGGTTTGGGCAAGAGCTATCACGTCGTTGCCTACACCTAATAAATAAGGTATTACCGCTTCTTGCACCGGCATCGGTGTTACAAAGCCCAATTCGTCTATTGCGCGAAGAATAGGCTCCGCAACCCCTAATTCTTTAAATGTCATCTGGGAAATCTTTTTACAGGCGCAAAGTTAAGCAGAATTATTCAGTCCTCGACTTTCAGCCCGCTTTTTATTCAATTTGGGAGCTTCATTCAAGCCGATAGGACTTGATTTTGAAAAAATAAAGCAGATACAAACCACATACCGTTTTTTTTCACTTCCTTTGTAACACAAGTTTTATTCTAAAGATAGCAACCATGAGAAATCCCGGCAAGAAACTCGGCCGCAAAACAAAGCGGCAGATTATGGGACTTTTGTTTGGCCTTTTTGAAAACAATCCCGAGAAGGACTACAGTTTGTCAGAGATCACGACATTATTAAAGCTGAAGACTCACCCGGCAAAATTGCTTTGTGCAGATTTGCTGGACGATATGATTGCCGATGACTACATCAGCCTGACAAACGAACATACCTTCAAATTAGCTGTACGCAACCAGGTAATGACCGGAGTATTTCAACGTAAAAGAAACGGTCGCAACAGTTTTCTTCCCGATGGCGAAGAAAAGAGCATCCTGGTAATGGAGCGGAATTCACATCATGCACTCAACGGTGATTATGTTAAAGCCATGCTTCTGGCCCGCAGACGCAACCACACGCGCGAAGCCGAAGTAATCGAAATAGTGAAACGTGCCAAAGATCGTTTTGTAGGAATATTGAAAGTGGAGCGCAACTATGCATTCCTGCTGACACAAGACAGGACATTGTCATCTGACATATTTATACCTAAGAACTATCTCAAGAAAGGTAAGACAGGAGACAAGGCCGTTGTTCAAATGGTTGAATGGCCAGACGATCAAAAGAACCCTATCGGAAAAGTAATCGACATACTTGGAAAAGCCGGTGACAATGACGCAGAGATGCACTCCATCCTTGCCGAATATGACTTACCTTATGATTATCCCAAGGCTGTTGAAAACGCTGCCGACACAATCAAGGATGGAGTAACCGCAGAAGAAATAAGCCGCCGTGAAGATTTCCGCAATGTCACCACATTTACCATTGACCCACGCGACGCCAAAGACTTCGACGATGCCCTGTCGATAAGGTCTGTAGGCAAAGGGCTTTGGGAAGTCGGTGTGCACATTGCCGATGTTACCTTCTACCTCAAAGAAGGCGGCATCATTGATAAAGAGGCTTTCAAACGTTCTACAAGCGTTTATCTGGTCGACCGCACTGTTCCGATGCTGCCGGAGCGGCTCTGCAATTATCTTTGTTCCCTTCGTCCCGACGAAGAGAAACTCACATACAGCGTTACATTTGTAATCAACGACGAAGGCGAAGTAAAGGACTCGCGCATCGGACGTACCGTGATAAAGAGCAACCGCCGCTTTACCTATGAAGAAGTCCAATACATCCTGGAAGAAAACGGTGAAGCTTCGTCTGAAGACTTGTCGCAACCGGGCGAACATCCCAAAGCAATCACCACCGGAAAAGCCATCGGGGAATATGCAGAAGAACTGATCACCTTGAACCGTCTGGCCAAGATATTCCGCAAGAAACGTTTTGATAATGGCGGCATAGGCTTTGACACGCCTGAAGTCCGTTTTGAAATAGATGAAAAGGGACACCCTATCAGCACTTACATAAAAGTGGCAAAAGATGCCAACAAGCTGGTAGAGGAGTTCATGCTTCTGGCCAATCGCTATGTGGCTGAAAAGATAGGAAAGGCAGATAAGGGAAAGAAGCCTAAGGTGTTTGTCTACCGCATCCACGATGTTCCTGACCCTGAAAAGCTGGAAAAGCTGAGTGCCTTTGTCGCCAAGTTCGGTTATAAGCTACGGACCGAAGGCTCCAAGGATGATATCAACAAGGGTCTTAACAAACTGTTGGAAGCAGTGCAAGACAAGCCGGAGCAGATTATCGTTGAGCAAGTGGCATTGCGCTCCATGATGAAGGCACGTTACTCAACTCATAACATAGGGCACTATGGCCTGATGTTTCGCTACTACACCCATTTTACCTCGCCCATACGTCGCTATCCCGACCAAATGGTTCATCGGCTGCTGACACGTTATGCCGAAGGTGGGCGGTCTGTCAACCAAGAAAAGTATGAAGAGCTCTGCGAACATTGCAATGAGATGGAAGTAATAGCCGCTACTGCCGAACGAGCAAGCATCAAATACAAGCAAGTGGAATTCATGGCCGACCGCATCGGGCAGGTATTCGACGGAAAGATAAGCGGCGTAAATGAATTCGGCATCTATGTGGAAACAGACGACAACCACTGCGAAGGCATGATTCCTCTGCACAACTTGCAAGACGATTATTATGAATTTGACGAGCGCAACTACTGTTTGCGCGGGCGCAGACATCATCATGTCTATCAAATCGGTGACAAAGTCACAATACGTGTTGTCTCGGCCAATCTGGAACGAAGGCAACTGGATTATGAATTCGTTGCAAAGCATCAGAAGCAATAGCCGGCCACTATCGGGCATTTGCCGACTGGCCTCTGCAATCATGTTGCACAAGCTTGCAAGCCCCTACCCGACTTTGCCGCCGACATTTTGTTTTGCCTACATTAAAAGTATTTCTTACTTTTGCATCAAGAAGAGAAGGATGCCACACTAATGAAGGTTTTGGTAACAGGTGCGAGTGGTTTTATCGGGAGCTTCATTGTTGAGCATGCTCTCGGTTTAGGATGGACAGTATGGGCTGCAGTCCGGAAGACGAGCAGCAGAACGTGGCTTAGAGATTCGCGCATTCGTTTCATAGAGCTGGAGCTGAACAGCCGGGAAGCCCTAAAAGCCTCCTTATCAAGATTCAAGCAGGAAGAAGGGAGTTGGGACTACATTGTGCATGCTGCAGGGGCGACCAAGGCTAAAGATGAAGCCGCATTCTTCAAGGCGAACAATGAGGCCACCAGGAATCTTGTAGAAAGCCTCACGGAACTCGGAATGATTCCAAAGTGCTTTATTTACATGAGTTCGCTCAGTGTAGCGGGAGCCATCAAGGAGCAGCCCAAGCCACAAGCAGACGGATGCACCTATGAAGAGCTGCGTGCCGACGACACGCCTTGGCCCAACACGGCCTACGGGCGCAGCAAGTGGGCTGCCGAGCAGTATCTCAGGACAACAAGAATCCCCTGGGTCATACTGCGGCCCACCGGTGTTTACGGACCACGTGAGCGCGACTACTTCTTAATGGTCAAAAGCATCAGGCG
>ERZ808252.1449-NODE-1449-length-17387-cov-4.110258_pt1 | contig 17387 bp, 15 predicted proteins | sample MGYA00521242_ERZ808252 | MGnify/ENA primary metagenome ERZ808252 (study PRJEB31516, sample SAMN03275581) | gut metagenome | biome: mammalia-associated habitat; material: feces | host: Papio cynocephalus | place: Kenya | collected 2012-08-07 ...
CAAGCGATAGAGCCAATGCCTGCAAGGAGGAATTTCAACTATGGCAACAGAAAGATGGAGATAGAAGGCAGTCTATAGGGAGGATGATGGAATGGGCAGAGAACCCCAAGTCTACGTTAATGAGTATCATAATGGTGAGTTCTATAAAGCATGGGATGGGATATCTGAGTGTGCCAGGGCGCATTCCGTTAGCTACGATACGATCAAATGCCTTATCGCGACTGGGAACCCTCTCTATTGGGAAGATGAAAAAGATATAACATTTGATCTTCCTTACGATTCTCCGTTCGAATACAGAATGGAATACGTCTATCCATCTGATGCCCGGAAGACACCCGTCCTAATCATCGATGCCCATTCTGCTCTGAGTAATGCTGTGAATGGAAAGAAAAAAGCCCTTAGAGGAAAATAGCGATATGCCAGAAAAGTATTTCAATAATCCGATAAGAGCTGCAGAGAACAGCAGAACGCATAGGGCGATGAGCCGTGACAGATTCAATGTGGAGTATGAGGGAAAGAAAGTTGTAGCCCAGGTAATCTATGAGAAGGGCGATTATCGACTTACTTTTGCTGGCATGATCCTGACTTCCGTAAGGGGAACTCCATATCTCCATCTTGTTGATAGGGTAAGGGACTGGAAGCCCCTATGAGGAAATGAGGCCATGGCAAGAAAAGGAACAATAGAGAATCATCCAGACAGAGCACTTATCGAGCAGGCAATCATCGAGGGCAAGTCAGACTTGGAGGTTTCGAAGAATTTCGATGGCATTTCGGAGCAAGCCGTATTCAGGTATCGGAAAAACAAGATGCCTGAAATGCTTCGCCATGCCCAGCTTGAAAGCGTCGATGGGATAATCAGAAGGATAGCGGAATACACGGAATCGATTGATGAGCTTTTCCGCAATATCAAACTGTGGCTTGAAGATCCGAAGCATCCGGGGAAAATGGATTTCTCTCCACATGCATCGGAGGTCATCGTTACGTATGAGTACACTAACGAGGCAGGAAGGAGAATGACGGGGAAAGCAAATCTACAGGATCTTCTGGACAAGTTGGATGTCAATTATAAACCCATCAGGCTGTCGCTTGGAATAACAGATCCGAGGATAACAATGCTGAAGACGGCGGAAGTGTTGAACAAGCAGCTAGAATTGCTGGCGAAGGCAAAGGGGGCAATCAATGAAAGCGCTACGACTACGATTAATATCAACACCGGATCCATAGACGAAATCATATCCATTGCACGAAAGGCATTGGAGCCGTATCCGGAGGCATCGCAAGCTTTTGTAGAAGCTCTCCTTGGGAATATAGAGGACAATGATGATCAGCAGAAAGTCTAGATACGATATCAGAGAGCTTGCCTTGGGGCTTTCTCTTAATGAATACCTCAAGCACATGGGATTCAACCCATTTCCTTGGCAGACGGCAATTGCTAATGATTCTTCCAAGAGGGTAATTCTGCTGTGTTCGAGGCAGGCGGGCAAGTCGACATTTGTCTCTTCAATCCCTTGCCACACGGCAAAGTACCAGCCAGGTTCGTTGAGCCTGATAATAGCTCCTACGGAAGATCAGGCTATCGAGGATGTGATCAAGGTCAAGAATTTCATTGCACATGATCCTACATACCCAAGGCTTGTGCGCAACGGATCCGATTACATAGAGCTAGCCAACAAGTCGAGGATTATCATCGTTGTTGCTACGGATACAGCCGCCAGAGGCTACTCGAAGCCTCGCGTGGTCATGCTAGATGAAGCAAGCCGCATACCTGATATAGTCTACAAATCAGGAGTCATACCAATGATGACCAATAACCCAGACGGCAGAATCTATATGCTGTCGACTCCATTCGGGCAGGCGGGATTCTTCTATGAGACGTGGGCTAACAAGCCTAACTGGAGCAAATACTTTGTGAGAACGCCCTGGACCGTCAATCCAGATGACCCATTCCATGTCTATCCGCTCTGCACTGAGCAGGAATTCAAGGCACAATTCAACGGGAGCGGTATCCATGCCTTCTTCTCTCCAAACCATTCCAACTACGAGATTGAGTGTGGCAACCTGTCGGAGCAGGGGATTGTCCAGTACCAGCAGGAATTCTGTTGCGACTTCGTTGAGATGAACGGGCAGGTTTTCAGCTATGAGGATATGAACAGGTTCTTTGGCGAGGACCAAAGGACAATGCCAATGCCTGTGCATGGGGATTTGGGTATGGCGGCAGGTGCTTTGGTGCCTAAGGCGGTAGGAGGCAAATACTTCTAGGAATATGAACTTTGGGGAATTCGCAGCAATCGGGGCGATAGAGCTCCCGGATGTCGAGTACATCGTGGCGCAAGATATTGCAAAGAAGGTTGACTATACAACTACAGTGATACATCGCATTACGCCGGAGCTTGTGAAGGGCTCCGTGGCTAATCGGATCTATTACTTCGAGGATGTTGTCTATAGGGACAAGAGACAGCTGAAGTACACGGAGCTTCCACTATACACAAAGGAGCTCATGGAATCCTTTGAGCTCTATGGCAAGAGCGTGCTCCTGATAGATGGAACCGGAGTGGGAGAGGCTGTCTACGACCTATATGAGGAAGCGGCTCTGGATCCGTTGAAGATTGTCTTCGGATCAGGGGAATCGGTCTCAACACAGAGGCAAAGGGACAAGGCCAACTGGTCTACAAGCAGATTTGGCCCAATATCTGCATTCGTGGTCCCAAAGGTGGATCTTGTCGGAAGTCTCTCGGTCTATATGCAGCAAGGCAAGATAAGACAGGCAGAGGGGCTTAGATTCATGGTTGATGTGGAGAATCAGTACCGCAATTTCATAGGAAGGATCAACGAGAAGACCAAGTATGTGAAGTACGGTAATGCATCCGATGAGATACATGATGACTGGGTGGTGGCCGATTCGATGGCGACATGGTACACCCAGCATATGGAGAGAATGCTGAAATCAAAACCGATGGGGACCAAGCCTGTCAAGGATTTCTACCAAACAAACCCTTTTAAGGAGGATGAATAATAGCAATGGCTGTGACAAAAAAAGAGCTAGCGATGCTTATGCAGACCTACAAGCAACTCAGGGCTATGAGGGAGCCTTACCTAGTCTTGTGGAAGAAGGTATCAAGATGGATTGACCCTTGGTATGGCAATATGGACATGGATTCAAATCCTGGTGTGAATCCTCTGCCGGCAAAGACGGATCTCTATGATTCCACTGTTGGCTGGTATTCGCAGGTGTTCTCAACGGGATTGCAAGGATACACATGCTCATCCCAGAGCGCATTCTTCGAGCTCACAACGGAGCGACAGGATGGATCGGAGGATGAAGAGCAAGGCATTGCAAAAATCCTGCAAGCAAGGACAAGGAAGATGTACAAGGTGCTGGCGAGCTCTGGGTTCTACTCCGCAATCCATAATTTCTTCAAGTCGTTTGGAGACTTGGGAACTGGGATAATGATGTTTGGTGTGAATGCCGACAACAAGATCTATTACGAGTATGTACCTAACTACACATGCATCATCATGGAGGACAAGACCATAAACAGGGTTGATACTCTTTTCAGGACAATCTGGATGACCAAATATGAGACCAAGAAGAGCTTTAACCTCAAGGACGATGAACTTCCCGAGGCAATGAAGGAAGATAGGAATGATCCGACTAAGAAATACAAATTCATCCAACTCATCTGCCCTCGCGACAGGTTTGAGCTCTCGCTAAGCAACGAATACCGTTATGTAGAGCTTGTATGGCTTGAGGAATCACCAGAGAAGACAATCTTTGAAGGGGGCTCCGATTATCTCAGGTTCGCGGTCTGTCCTTTTGCCAAGGGCTTTGATGGCACTGGATGGGGGATAGGCGCACCGGGACTAAGACAGTTCTCATCGAGTCACACCTTGCAGAACATGTCTAGGGACCAGATGAACGCATCACAACTTCTTTCAGCGCCGCCAATGAAGAAGACAGACAATGTCCATGCAGAGATCAGGCCGGGAGGATTCATAACCATTCCGCCTGGAGGTGATATCGCGCCACTGCAACTCGGAGCAGATCTATCATGGACTAATGCTATGAGGCTGGACTTGAGGAATCTCGCGAAGGCGGATTATTTCGTGGATTACTTCCTGATGCTTTCTCAATACTCTGGCAATGTTAATACGGCAACTCTTGCGCAGGGCTTGCAGAATGAACAGCTGAAGATGATGACATTCTTCCTTGACAATCTCAAAGAAACCTTCTTCGAGCCTGTTATAGACTGGACTTGGAACACAATGGGCAAGCTGGGGCTCTTCAATGAGGAGGGTGTTGATATAAGCTATGACAAGCTGCAGGTGGACTATATCTCACCTCTCTACAGGTTGCAGAAGCAAGCGGTTAGCCTCGAGCCGACGATTAACGCCATGAATATAATCCTCCCATACATCCAGATAGACCCTACACTCATCAATTATATCGACTTCTCTGGGTATGTACAGGCTGTAAGTGAAGGCACTGGTGCTGATGCAAGGGTTATAAGGAACAAGGCTGAAGCTGAGAAGCTTATCATGGCACAGGCTGAAGCGGAGAGGCAGAAGAGCGAGGCCGAGCAGAGGATCAAGCAGCAAGAGGCCGATACAAGAAGCTATGAGGCTACACAGAAAGCTCCAGAGCAAGGCTCTCTTGCCCAAGAGGAAGAGAATAGCAAGTATAAGGACTTGTTTTTAAGATAGAGGAGGAATGTGGATAATGGATGAAATCGAAAGGAAGAACCTCACGAGGTTGCAGGTAGCATACCAGCATGTATTCTCAGGGGATGACGGAGTAATGGTGCTGAGCGACATTCTATCCCAGTTGGGGTATTTTTCTAATATGCCCGAGCGCATTGATCCGCAGAGGATAGCCATAGCAAACACCATCCTCTCTAGGATGAATGTCTATGATGCAAGCAGTGTCTATGACTATGTGAGATCTATTGCCTCGCAGGCAAGACCGGTGATTCCGATGTTGAAGGAGGATTATCATGTGGACGATGTTTAAAGACAGGTTTCTTCTGTCTCCTGATGGAGAAGGCGGAGCAGGTGGCGAATCTGGAGCGCCAGACAATGCAGGAAATGGCGATGGCGACAATGGCTCAAATAACAGTTCTGGGCAGACCTACGAGAGGCCGAAGTATTTCAGCCAGGTAGCGCCAGCAAAGGCTGATAGCGATGATTACAAACAGCTGTACAAGTACCAGAAGATTGATGAGCTTGCAGATGCAGCAATTAGCCTGTTGAGGGAAAACAGTTCCTTAAGGGACGCATCAAAGCGCTCTATTGTTGTTCCTGATGGCAAGGATCCTGAGGCTGTCAAGGAATTCGCGAAGAAGCTTGGAATCCCCGAGACGGCCGATGCATACCCGATGAAGAATCTCCAGAAGGCAGGTTTGGATGACACCTCGATGAGGATAATCAAGGAGAACTGCCACAAGGCTATGCTCTCTGAGAGGCAATCAGAGGCGTTTGGTGCAATCATGATAAAGCTGGCCAAGCACAACCTCGAGGCTATGCAATCTGCCATTGAGGAAAGAAAGAAATGCCTTGGAGAGACATTGAAGGCAAGCTATAAGGAGATTCCAACCGATGTGGATAGGGCAAGCGCTGCCGAGAGGGATACAAAGGCATACAAGGCATTTGCCGAGGAATCGGGGCTTGGCGATATCCTTGAGAAGAGTGGCATGTCTTATAACACGGATTTCATCAAGAAGATTGCGGCATATTCAAGAAAACATGCAGGGCAGGCCAATATGGATACGGTTCCTGGAGGAGATCCCGCGAATGGCAATGAGAACAGGAACATGTACGGAAAGGAATTCAATGATGCTTATTATGGAGGGAAAAAATGATGGCTGGTTTCTTGGATGACTTGATAGGGAATATCAATCCAGAGGAGGAAGGGAAGGAGAGAAAGAATGAGAATGAGGAAGATGATGATAAGGATCCTTCTCAAGACGCTGGGCAAGAGTCTCAAGAGCATAGAGAAGAAGGGGAGAAGGAGCTGACAAAGACCATGTACTCCGACAATTTCTACAAATGGTGCAAGACCAGAAGGTTCGATTGAGTATCTGAGTAACAGCGTGTAATGAAAAACCTTTGTCTAGAACATAGAATCGAATCAGAGCATTATTAATGCTTTTCGATGTGGTTCTTGGGATATACCCGCAAGGGAAAGGTTAAGTGATATAGGACCTCCACAAGAGGGGAATGTAAGCTCTGCCGTTTGGCATCCTGCTCACATCCAATTCTCAATGGAGGTCATTTTTATTATGGCAACAGTTTTTTCAACAGAAAGAATGAACATTGTGGAAGCCTTTAGAAGAGAGAAGTACGTTGGCTATGAATCGCTCCTTGGGGAGCTTGTCCAGCAAAACGATTTCCTGCGTGTCGCAGCAGTCCTTCCCGCTAACAAAGGCTCATTCCACGAGACACTGGTCGCTGACAAGCTTGGAAAGGGAGCTGTTAGGGCGGCCAACGAAGGCATCACAAAGATGTCCTCGCAGACACATGTCAAGACGGACCCAGTAGTCTCATATGAAGGCGATTCGGAGGTGGATATACAGGTTATAGAGACCGCTCCGGATCCAGCGGCTGCTAGAATGTCAGAGGACGCGATGAATCTCGCTGGGTTCTCAAATGGCTGGAACGAAGTCCTTCTGAATGGCAACAAGAACACTGCAAAGGGCTTTGAGGGCCTATCCGCAAGAAGGAACAAGCTATCCAATGAATTCACATTCTCGCTAGGAGGCACTGGCAGCAATCTCTCTTCTATGTATCTAGTCGAGTTCGGTGCCAACACCGTGTCGCTCAGATACGCCCCTGGTGCAACACCTGGAATCAAGTCGCAGGATATGGGATTGCAGAAATGCGAAGCTGTCGGCGGTGGCTACTTCTGGGGCTGGGTACAGCACTATGCAATCAACTTTGGCTTGTCAGTAAGGCAGGAGAGGGCATTGCAGAGATATTGCAACATCGATGTCGATACAGTGGATGCAGCAGAGCTTGTGCATGCCCTTATAAAGGGGAAGAACAAGCTTCCATCAAGAGGCAGGTCAGGATTCCTGTTCACAAACAGCGATATCCAGTCGGCTTTCGAGATCGCTGTATTTGACAAGGCCTCGAATCTTAGGACTGTCGAGATCGAGGGCTTCGGGCCAGTGACCATGTTCGTGAACATTCCTATTCTGTCCATGGATGCGATCAGCTCCGTGGAGACAGCAGTCGTATAAGGAGGCAGAAAATGATGGATAAACTATTGGATTTTGGTGCAATCACAGCATTCGGGGAATCCTCGGCTGTAACATATTGTGCCAACGTCCTCGATTTAGAGAACGACGTTAATTACTTTGGTTCTGATGTCCCCGCAAAGATCGTATATACCGCCACAGCAGCGGTTACAGGGTTCACTCCCATGGTCTTTTCTGGCGCAACAGCAACGCCCACTGCGGTATATGGACAGGGGGCATTGGTTTCAGCGATGGCCATCGGTGATACCGTTGAGATTCCAGTCCCTATCAAGCTTCTGAGATATGTGCGGGCAGGAGGAACCGCAACTGCAAAGAGCGGAGCCATTACCGCTCACATTGAACTTGGCGGAGCCGAGGAGGCATAGTTAAGGCAATTAAATCCAACTGACCAGACAAGGCCTGCTGGACATGACCAGTCAGCAGGCTCTTCTTTTAGTTCTATATTCCAAGGAGGGTTTTGTAATTGGATTTCTCAAACGTACAATGGCTTGACATAGTCAATAGATCTCTTGCTATGATCTCAAGCTCGATGCTCACTAAGATGGACGAGGGAACTTCTGAGTCCAATTATGTGACCGTCCTTCTCCCGCAGGCTGTGGAGGAGGTCTATTCCTCTCTTCCGTTGGATGACATATCAAGGTATGAGGAGCTCCCAAGGCTAGCCGATGGCTCGCAAAACGGAAGCCTGTTCATGTATTCCTACAAGGTGCCTTCATCCTGTGCCTACATAAGGCAGGTCGTTCTCGATGGGGAACGCGAGAGGTGGCAATTGATAGAGGGGGCAATCCTCACCGATTCCGAATCCGTATCCATAAGGTATATTCCACTTCCTTCGGAGCCTAATGATATCCCCTATTATGCCAGAGCATTGATAAGCGTTTTGCTTGCATCGCGACTTGCGGGCCCGATTGCTCACAACGAGACCTTGGCAAACCTTCTGAGATCCCAATATGAGAGCCAGCTGTCCAGGGCGTTGACCCTTTCAGGCAAACATAGGGAACAGTTGCCATATGCCTTGACCGGATTCTATTCGGAAGACAGGGAGTGTTGATATGAGCCAGAGCTACAGGACTATACAGTACAGTTTCACAGGCGGGTTGCTCTCTCCAATACAGGAAGGAGCGGTCGGCGCGACAGCGTATCAGCAAGGCCTGTCCATAGCGGAGAACATCTTTTATGGCCCAGGCTACGGAATTGTTAAAAGACATGGGACGCAATACGAGGGCAATGCCTATCAGAGTTCTATAGTCTTTCCTTATCTCTTCGATGGTAAAATCTATGGTGTCGAGTTCGGAGACAAAAAGGCTAGAATTATAACCTTCTCTCAATTCTCAGATGGTGGCACAGCCTCTTTCGGCGAAGATGTGGCTACACCTTATGCAATTGCAGATGTTCCCGAGCTTTCGGTTGTATCTAACCAAGGAGCTCTATATATAGTCCATCACCTGTACAAGCCAAGAAAGATGTCTCTTTCTGGTGGAGAGTTGCAAGCGCCTGCAGAGATTTCCTTCGTACAGGCATTAAACCCTGAAACGCCAGCGGAGGGCGACTTCAAGACTACGGCAATCACCTTCGATAAGATAGGAGATTATCCATCGTTGCAACTCTTCTATGGAGGCCGGTGGTTCTTGTTAGCAACAGACAACAATCCTCAAATGATTTGGTTCTCCAGATCATACGATTCAGATAAAGGCGAATATAGATTCAACGATTTCACTACATCAATGAAGGTCTATGTTAACAATGGGAGTGGAACAATGGCTTGGGAAGATCTAGGCCTTGCAGACTTGGCAGGAATCTATCTCAACTCAGACATGTATGGTTCTAATATTCGATGGGTAATTGCTCATCAGAATTTTCTCTTGGCAACAGGAAGATCTATATATGCAGATGCAGGGAATACTACGATAACATCTACAGCAGATTATCCATTCAGCCTTTCTCCTGCTCTTTCTTATGGATCCGCTGGCAGGCAGGCATACACACTGGGCTCGTTCGTGTTCTTTGCGGGGGTCGACAACAGGAGCGTGAGATGCATAGCGTACAACCAGAGCTATGATTCCTATTCGGGCTCGGATATTTCGGCCGCGGTTGCGCAATATCTCTTCAATGGAATCAAGAAGATGTGTGTCACCGATGGCCAGATGCCGATACTCTGGGTCTTGTCGAATGACAATGACCTTTTGGCCTGCTACTTTGAATCGGGACAGATTATCGCATGGTCCAGGATGGTCTTCGATGGGGATGATTATCCGGAATGGATCGAAGCTATACAAGGCGGAGAGGATGGCTATTGCGCATTGACATTGATTATGAGGCGCGGAGAAGCAAGGACAATCGAGAATCTTGAGATAGTTGCTCCGTCTTCAATCTGGAAATACCCATGCGTTGATTGCTGGCAGAAGTTTTCTAAAGGGCAGACAGCTAAACCTCTTTTCCAAGGGCGAACTACAGAGTTGATGATTAATTACAAGGAAGATTCAACGGGGATTCTTAAGATTCTTGCCCAAGACATAACCAATGGAGAATGGGAAGTAGGGAGTGTGGACAACGAGACTGATTATGCAGGTATCCCTTTTGCCATGGTTGCTGGAACCTTAAGAACGGAGCTTCCCGCCAATGGTACGAGCCAAGGTGCTATCAGGGCTGTTGCATCGGTAACTCTGAGGCTTTTCAACTCGGTAGGCGGAAGTATAGCCCTAAGGCCGGATATTGATGATTCTAGATATCCATATCCAAAGGCGATCGACTTGATAGAATCGGCAAGACCGGTACTCTATAGGATATATGGCGATGACCTCTATGGAGAGGCTTATAAGCTATATACAGGGGATAAGTCCACACAGTTCAGTACTGCTGTTCTTGATGATGACAGAGTGGTTATAGTTGCATCAGATCCATTTCCGTTCTGCATATGCGCAATCATCATAAAACATTCAATAACGGAGGCATAGAAAGTGGGTTGGATTTTTTTTGGAATCGCAGCGGCTTTTGGAGCTGCTGTCGGAGGAGCGATATCTTATAGGAATAACGAGAGAGCACGACAAGCCCAGGCAAAGCAGGAAGCGATAGACTTCATAAACAGCAGTAGCAATATCCTCAATAGCAACCTTACATCGATCCAGGAACAGCTGAACTATATCTCTGGGCTTGAGTTGGGGATAAAGGACAACGAGCATAATATCTCTGTCAACAACGAGTGGCTTAAGATGTACCAAGGGATGCTTGACGGCGAGGATAACCTTCTAACGCAATATAGAGATGAGCTCCAGAACAATATAGCTGATGCCAACAATACTCTGGATCTTGCACACAAGATGCTTTTGCAGAGACAGACAGAAGCAGCCGCCTACTTGCAATCATCCCAGCTTGAGAAGGAGAATGCGGCAAAGCAGGGCTATGCAAATTATGCAGAGCTGATGAGCAAGAAATCTCTTGCCAATGTCATGGCAGGAGCAACGGGAGCTGTGGTAGGCGCTTATCAAGCCTCTGCGCTGAAACAGCGTGATGCGATAGAGAAATACGTCGGATCCGACTTGAGATTCAACATAGATGGCTCTTTTGATGATGCTGGCTCAGGATCCTTTGCGAGGGAGTTCGTTGCACTTACAACTGCAATCAATGCAAACATCGAGGCGAACAATCTCAATATCCAAGCGGCTCAATACGACATAACCAAATCGGAGCATGCACTTGATTCCTCCAAGCATGCACTTGACCAGCAACTCTATGAATGGGAGCAGAATCGAGAAGAACTGGAATACCAGAATACTGACATGGCTGAAGCCAACAAGATCAACAGGGAAAATATCGAAAGGACTTATGAGGTCACTATAAAGACGTTGCAACAGAATGCAGTCGATGCCCTCAAGGATTATCAGAAGTATGCAGGAACAGCAGGAAAGAGCCAGGAAGAGATAGATGCATTCGTTGAGAGATACAGAAAGGCCTATGGAGATATAGGTATTCCTCTGGATAATAGCGAGTACAAAAAACAAATGAAGAGATTGCAAAGGAATGGCTAGACAAGAACGCATTGAGTGTGCGAGCTGATACCAAGATGTTGCAAAAAAAAAGCACGTTATGGTCTTGCTAGCCAGGAAGAGATAGACGAATTCAACAAGAAGTATGAAATACATTGGAACAACAGCTAAAAGAAGGAGATTAAGGCATGCCGAAGGCTTACAGAAACAGTACTTATCAAATGAACGCCCTCAATCAAAAGAACCAGACGCTGGAGGCTATGGGCAACGCAGCGGCACAATCCATAGATATGGATACAAACAGGGATTTGATGGCTGTAAGCGCAGAGATGAGGGATATCAGCAGGGATGCAGAACAAGCCAATCTTGTCTTGAATATCATAGGGAAAGTCATAGATACCACCTCTGCAATATACAAGACCGTCAAGGAATCGCAGGTTGCAGAAGCAGGGACAGTCAACAATATGCTGCTTGCCCAGGGACAGCAGAAGCTCAATGAGACCATCCAGAACGGAACAACGTATTTCGGCGATGATGGCGAAGGGAACATGAAGCTCATCCTTGCCCCTGAATTCGAGGAGTGGGTGCAGGAATCAAGGGCAAGAATAGACAATGGCAAGGGGATGTCGGATGTCAAGAAGAACCAACTTGCATCATTTGATATCGGGATCCAGAATCTTGTAAACAATGGTTTCAGCTCTGCTGTCAAGAAGAGCTACGAAAGCCTCAATGCAAACTTTACAAACAACCTCCAAAATGCCAAGGATGCCGATGTGGCATCCTATATTCAAGCAAATGGGAATCTTGACCTGTGGAACATGGGAACAATACAAGGAGTCTCTGTCATAACAGGAAGGACCGACTGGACTGATGCGGACAAGCAGTACAAGACGAATATGTACTTGCAGGAAGTGATGGAGCAAGGCAACATCGGGATAGCTTCGCAGATTGCACTGTCGGAGGGTAAGCAGGCGGCTTTTGATTGGATATATTCCGATGAAAGAGGCTATATGACGGAACAACAAAGGCAGAGCGCTTACTCCTTGGCATCCAATGCTGTGAATATCCGTGCTGCATCCGTCAAGCAAGAGGCTTCTGATTATATGGAAAGCGCATTGACAAGTACTGACCCAGAGAACAGCATGACAGCCAATCAGGTATATGAGAGCATGTACAAGAAGTATGCAAATGAAGCGCCTGAGATATGGCAGTCTGTTGAAGAATCCCTAAAGTCCCAGCAACGGACTATTGTCTCAACCACCATTAGCAATCAATTCTCTAAGGACTCAGATGAAGGGCTAGCTTCCTTGCAGACAACTTTTGATATGATCAAGAATGGAGATTTCGATTCCCTCTTCTACAACATTGAGGATGTCAAGATTTCAGCACTGGAAACGTATTCCAGCGAGATTGCAAGCAAGGAGAAGGCCCTGGCCACAGAGACAAGCACATCATTGACTAAGATAAGGACAGCCAACAGAAACCTTGTTGCCGACTATGAGACAGCACAGGATAATGTGATGTCCCAATTTGATAGCGGGACTATTAATGGCAAGCAAGCCTATGCTATGTTCAACAATAATGCGAGTCTCTTTAAGAAACAAATCCAAGGGGATGAATCCGATATGGACCTATATGGTACTAAGATAGATACAGTTCGCAATAGTTTTCTTGACAAGATCTACAACAACTACATTCCTAAGAAGTATCAGGAGATAGCCAAGTCGGAATTCGATTCAGTAAAGATCTCGCTGGGATTAAACTCGCCAAGCAATCTGTCAAATGAGGAAGCGCAGCAATTGAGCGAGCTGGACGGCTATTATACGGGATACCTTGCGGACTGGATCTATGACAATGGCGCATCCGCTACACCTGAGGAGTTCTCTGCTGTATGCAGGAATCTTGGGCAGAAGATAGCCATAGGATATTCCGATAAGACATGGAAGAAGATATTTGACGGTACAGCCATTCCTGACAACACGGATACCGATGCAAAGAATGCTCTTAAGTCATTCAACAAAACCAACAACGATATATGGTCAAGCAACAATTCCCAGTACTTCATCTATAGCGATGATGCAGAAGGAAGCAAGAAGGACTCTCTGCCTGGGTATCATTTCGCTTCGGATGGCATCAAGCAGACTTATGAGAATTCCGTATCGATGGTTGCGACTCAAGTCTCGTACCTTACAGGAGAGCCGCAATCGGAGCTGGCCGTTACAGCTGTTCCAGCCAGGGACGAGAATGGCGATATGGTGCTCTCTCCCGCTGTCCATACCAAGGACTTCACGACCTATGCAATCAAGGATGGTTATATCCAGAAGTATGTTCCAACGGAAGATGGCGATGGCTACCGCTGGGAAAGCACCGGCATCCCATCGGATTTCACAACTGCTGCAAAGATGAATGAATTCATAAACAAAAACAAAGTTGCACCAGAGGCTGTGGATGTTGACAAAGACAATGGCTCTGGCATGAAGGATGATAGACAAGGCGATAAGAAAGAGCCGTTAAGTGAGATGATAAAATTCAAAACGTCACAAGGGCGAAAAAGCATCGACTATGAAGCTACGGACTGGGATGCGATCCTTGATAGCTATTCCCTTTCGGAATTCGAAAAGGCTATAACCTCTGACAGAACCTTGCAGCCATTCGCAACACTGCTTAGATACCGCATCCATGTCCAGGACAAGAAAAGAAAGTAACAGCGTGTAATGAATCCCTTGCGATTAGAAAGTAATCTTTTCTGTAAGCGAGGGTTTTTCTATGGCAGCACTTATCGGCGATCTATACGGAATGAGCAATCAGGCAAGAGGAGATATCAAAACTCCGAGGATTAGAAGCTTGATGGATTATGCAGAGCCAATGGACGATGATGAGCAGGCACAGGATGCCCTCTTCTCTTCTGATCCAAAGCAAACGCAAATATCAAGACAGCAAGATACAGCTGATGACCATTCATCCGATAGCATAATATCGGATGATGGACATCTCTCAAGCAATGATGAGACGCTAGGGCAGACTCTTGATAGGGCGATGGCTTTCTTCAAACTCTGGCGAGGCGAGGATTTTGAATTCAACGAAGATGAGGCAAAGACGATAAAAGCCCTTGTCGCAAATTCTGATGACCCGATTGATGCATTGTCACGCTACGCGGCGGCCTCCGGTCTTTCCCAGCTATATCCAGAACTTGACGCTACCACAGCATACTTCAATCTTGATTCCATATCCGAATACTACACAGGCAAGAGCTATGAGGCTAATGACGTTGGCCTTTTCCAGAAGGTAAAGAACGGATTCACGTTAGTAGATATCAGCAGGAAACAGGATAGGTGGAGAGAGTTGGATCTGGCAGGAAAAACAGAAGAAGCTGAAAAACTTGAGAATGAGATTCTACAAGAATTAAAGGATCTGGGGGATGTATCCTCCGCAATTCCAACGTCAAAGCTTGATGAGATAACAACCTCTGTACTGGGAAACCTTGGGTATATGTCATACTCGGCATTGAAAGGAGCGGCGGCAGGTGCTGCCGTCAAAGGGTTGGGAACCCTTGCCGTTGGGCTTGTCAATCCGATAGCGGGGATTGGAGCGGCGACAGTGCTTGGAACTGTTTCTGCTGCTACTTCTGCTTTTGTCGCAGCAGATGAGATGAGATCTCAGACTAGGGGAAGCACTTATTGGGATATGATGCATGACAATGCAGGTGTCCCGCAGAAGAAGGACATTGCCAATGCGCTGTCAGAAGTCAATGGGGCATTTGTTGGTTTGACAGAAACATTTGTCGATGGCGTATTCTCAAGAGGCTTGAATATTGGAATAGGGAAGATAACAGGCAAGACCTTGCCAAAGTTCGGATCTGATATGCTTTTCAATCTTGATGCTGGAGGCGCATCAAGGAGACTGGCTCAAGCTGGGATGGATTGGGTCACAGAGGCTTTGGATGAAGGCTTTCTCAATGAATTGCCACAGACCATAACTGATGAATTGGTCACAGCCGCCTACAAAGCATCTATAAACCTCCCTGTCGATATATCAATGGGCGAGATCCTTGGAGACGGGCTGGAAGCAGCCAAGATGGGAATCATCAATGGCCTTGTATATGGTGGCTTGCATGTACCTGCCTCATTCGCGGGGTACACAGATATAGCTGTTAACTTGAGAAGAGCCGCAAACAAATCCAAGGATTGGGTTGAGTATGTGGACAACACAAGGGATATAAAGAAACCAGACAATGTGCCATCAGAGGATTTTGAGAAGGCAAAACGCAATATCTACGAGGCCAAGGAGCAGACACAGGCCGAAGTGTTTGGCGGAACGGTTCTCGAATCGAACGAGACAATTGCAGATGAGCTATATTCCACGGTGGACAGCATGGGGGTTGAGACTGCAAAAGCTCTTCCTTCTGGCGAAGTCTACAGAAATGATGACAATTCCCTTTTTCATGCAGTCGAGACAAATAGCGACAGCTCTTATACAATCTCTTTTGGCAATGGTGATACAAAGGCCGTCTATGGCGCGGTAACACTGGACACTGATGGAAACAACATAGATATCAAATCCGTTAGGGTACGAAGAGGCTATGAGGGGATAAGGGAAGAAATGGTCCTCGATGCCATAGATGCAATCCAGTCGACTGAGACGGAAGTAAAATGGGAGCCAAAGACAGCGGGGCTTATAAAGGTAAAGGAAAATCTCATAGCATCAAATCCAAAGGGAAAGCAAGCAGGGCTAAACTACGAGTTTAGGGCAAAAACCGCCGATGAAGATATAAAGTCGCTAGCAAATGAAATAAGGTCATACTCTCCAAATCTTACACAGCAAGAGGCTACACTCGCAGCAAGGCTCTATTCGATAGCCGACAGGGGAGATATTCTGACATCTGTAAACAAAGGCATGCGCTTTGAAAGCACTGATACTCTTATGAAAGCACAGTTGCGAGGAAGAAACGAGGCTGATATAAGAGGCGCGACATCAAAAGCCAAGGCATTGATATATGCGGGGCAGAATTCTGACATATCAACATTTAATCATGAACTTTTCCACGTTGTTACTGGACAACGGAGAAACGAGTCAAGGGAGCTCTCCAAGGCAATTGCCGATACATTCTCCAATGAAGTATCAAAAGAGCATCTAAGAAGCTTTATAGATGATCATAAGGCAATATGGGGAAACAGTGCCGATATCGATTCCATAATGGATAGCCTTTCTTCTATTAACGCTGATGACTACTCATGGAATGGGGATGTGGAGGAGAACCTTGCACGTTTGTACGAGGCATACAGATCCTCCACCAATTCCCAGAGAAAGAGCTTGCCAGATGGCATAAGGGCCATTCTCAGGAAACTTGCAGAGTTCATGAACAAGGTTTACAGGACATTGCGCGATGGTGTTGCCCTCAATGAGGATATCGCAAAGGCATATGACAGGCTGATGGGTTTCGATTCTTCAGAAGACCTGACAAGCAATACGATAGCTATGCAAAACAGCAATGATGAATCAGATATCATTTCTCAAGGAAATGAGGATGAAGCTGTATATGCGAAGAACAACGCAGATGCTATTAGGTATCTAAAGGGAAAGCAAGGGAAAGACATCGTAAACAAACATGATGGCACTGTTGTTCGCTTTGGCTCCAATGGAAGAAATAAGATGATTTCCAACAAAGCTAGAGGTAAATCATTAGCTAATGGTTTTACGGCTTGGGAACATAATACAGCAGCATCTAATGTAGATATACTTTTTGAAAATTCTCTGAAGATCTCAGAGGAGTTAGATCGAGATAATAACGCTAATGTTCGAATAATGAGATATGAAACTCCAATAAGATTCATTCCAGGTAGTAAAACAGGATATGCTGAGATGCTTGTAAAAAAATCCTTAATGCCTAAAGGTAATAGTAATACTTTATATACAATTGAGCTTACTGGAATAAGAAAAGAGCCTAACCTCATTGATGGTAAACTCTCCGAAGAGGAATACCGAGCGTCAAGCTCCATAGTTAATCTACCATCAGAGTCAGCAGATGTCAATGTAGATATTCTGTACCAAACAACCAACTATGATGAATATCAAGCAGTTGAGGCAAAGTACAAAGGCACAGACCAGTGGATGAAAGCTCCGAATGGGAAACCTACGAACCTCACAGAAAGGC
>ERZ808252.1453-NODE-1453-length-17312-cov-2.636437_pt1 | contig 17312 bp, 15 predicted proteins | sample MGYA00521242_ERZ808252 | MGnify/ENA primary metagenome ERZ808252 (study PRJEB31516, sample SAMN03275581) | gut metagenome | biome: mammalia-associated habitat; material: feces | host: Papio cynocephalus | place: Kenya | collected 2012-08-07 ...
GGATTTATGATAGTACGTCATGTTTACGGACTGATTATTTGCTATGTCTGCGTTCGTATTCGGCTCTCACCGCTTCGTATACCTCGTCGGGAACGACGGGCGTGCCTTTCGAGTAGCACGGCTGAAGCTGATCGCCCGCGACTTTCGGGTCGGTGCAGGCGAAGTCGTTGCGGTAAAGTTCGCGTTGTTTCTCGTCGCGAAGGTCGGGAATATCCATCGAAATTCCGCCGTTTAACACAGATCTGTAAGCGAAAATACCGGGCAGGAACATGTCGAGCGCTTCGTAAACGTCGATCGTGTCCGCTTTCTCGTCGCCGAGAATTTTGCTCACGAAGTTCCACATAGTGAAGAAATCGCTTCCGCCGTGCCCCGCGTTTTCCGCGCGTTCGGTGAGCGCGTCCGTCGGCTTATAGGAGTTGAGCCGTTTCACACATTCGCCCTCGTATCGGTCGAGGTTAGTATAGATTCCGTCCATCGGGAGCCCCGTGTTTTCGCGAACGCTTTCGGCGGTTCCAAGCGAGCCGTAAACGCTGTACCAGATCGAATTTTTGCTCGAATCCCCGTGCATACTTTTCAAAATCGCGCCGTTTTCGAGCGTGATGACGATCATCGAGCCCCAACCGGCTTTCTTTCCCATCCGAGCCGTCCGCGCGTTGTGCGGGAACTCAAAACCGGACACTTTGACGGGTTTCAGCCCGCAAATGTGCAGAAGCGGACCTATCGAATGCGTGCAGTAAAAGAACGCGCTCATGTTGTTTCGCCAGTGGGTCGGGTCACCGTAAGTGATATCGGGCCAGATCGGCTCGCAATTATGGAGATATTCGCCTTCACCGTACTCGAACTCGCCGAGCGCGCCCGATTCGTAAAGCCGTTTTATTTCGCGCGGGGCGTGCATATAACAATAGTTTTCCGCGTAAGAATAGATTTTTCCGCTTTTTTCGACCGCTTCGAGAAGAGCGACCGCTTCCGCCATATTCTGAACGGGGAGCACCTCGCTGAGCACATGTTTGCCCGCGTTAAGGCACTTTATCGCAAACGGCGCGTGTTCGTTAGCGTAGTTCGCAAGCACGACCGCGTCCGGATCGCATTTCATCATATCGTCGAAGTTTTCGAAGAAGAGAACGGAATCGTCGTTCAATTCTTTTTTAAGGTCGTCGAGCAGTTCTTTTCTGAAATCGCAGACGGCGACGAGTCTTACGCGTTTGTCGTTTTTGCAGTAATCGATCATCGTGCGCCCTCTGAACGCGCCGAGAACGCCTATTTTCACCTTTTCCATATCGTTTCACCTCGTAAGTTTTGTCGGGTTTGGCTTTATTATACCCGAAGAAAAAGGCGTTTTCAATGGAAAAAGAAAACGGATATATGAAAAAAAGTGACATGATTTAAATCGCTTTTCGTCGTTTCGCCGCAAAAATAAAGAAAAAGCTCGGAAATGTTCCGGGCTTTTTTTGCTTTTGTGCCGAATTGTTGAAAAAAAAGTGTGCCTATAGGTCGATTATCCGCGGTTTTTCGTTATTCCGCGTCGCTTTTGCTGACGAAACTTCCGCAGCAAGTGCAGCCTTTTTCGGAGCAGCAAACGCAGATGGCGTTCTTTTCGCAAAGGTGTCCGTCCTTGTTGTAGCTGCAATCGCAGACGTTACAGTTGATTTTCTGATTAAATTGTTCGTTCATCGAATTTACCTCCGTATTGCGTAGCCGTTTCGGCCCGCTCTTATATTATCTCCCGTCGGAGTTTTTTTATGCGCCGCATTTTCGTTTTTCCGTCGTTGCCCGTTCTGCGCTTTTTAAGTTTTGCTTTTCGCCGCTCGTCTTAATCTTGCCGCCGTCTGTTTTGTCGCCGTCGCTGTTGTGCATATCGCACGCATATTGCAAAACAAAAATTTTCTTGTGTGAAATATAAGTGTAATAGTGTGTTTTTTACTGTTTTGCGGTTGAAAAACGGGCGTTTTGATTGACATATCGGTCGCTTGCGAATATAATTGTTGAAGCGTAAGTCATCGGGTTGCTTCGGCTGCGGAGTGCACCGTAAACCGGAAACGAATAGAGATTTTCGGCTCTGCGTAATATACATGTGACTGCATATGAAGCCGACGGCGTAAAAACGAGCTCGATAAAATAAAGCAATACGAAACATAGCGGAGGATTCGGATATGAAAGTAATACTTCTTGCGGACGTGAAAGGAACGGGCAAAAAGGGCGAGATAAAGGAAGTCAGCGACGGATACGCCCGCAACTGTCTTTTGAAAAAAGGTCTGGCAAAAGAGGCTACCGCCGTCGAGGTGAACAGCCTTAAAATAAAGCAGGACGCGGAAGCGTTCCACAAACAGGAAGAAATCGCGCGGCTCAAGGATATCGCGGCGAGGATCAAAAACGCCGTCGTCGTCTGCAAAGTAAAGGCGGGCGAAAAGGGCAAGATCTTCGGCAGCGTGACTTCGCAGGAAATCTGCGCGTCTCTTAACGCGAGCGGTTACGAAGTGGAAAAGAAGATGATAATTCTTCCCGAACCCATAAAAACGCTCGGGGTATACACGATAGAAATAAGATTTATGGCGGGCGTTTCCTCCAAGATTTGCGTCAAGGTCGAAGCCGCGCAGTAAGTCTTTTCAAAGTGAAAGAAAAAACAAACCGGCGTGTTGCGGTGAAATCTTTGTCGGCGGAGGGACGGAATGATCAGAAAAGACGATATAATCGACGAGCGGGAGGCGTGCGTACCGAGCGTCGGAGACGAATCTCGGCCGATTGCGATGAGCGCTGACGCCGAAAAAGCGGAAAAAGAACTCGAAAAGATCGCTCCCGCGGGTAATTCGGGCGCGAGCAAGACCAAAAATACGAGCAAGAACTTCGCGATCACTCTTTTGTTCATCGCGGTAAACGTGCTTGCCGTCGTTCTCACCGCGCTGATGGAGTTTTCGGGCGGCGAAGAACCCGTGCCGTTCATTGAGGTCTGGCGGGTGTATATAAAGAACTGGGGCTGGATGCTCGGCGCGCTCGGAATGTTCGTTGCGGCGAACCTTTGCCAGTCGATAAAACGGCATTTGTTCTTAAAGTCGACGCTCAACAAGAAGCTTCCGATCATCAGCATGAACGCGACGCTTCTTTGCAAATATTACGACAACATAACGCCGCTCGGCTCGGGCGGTCAGCCGTTCGAGATTTATTATCTGCGCAAGAAAGGTATACCCGTCGGCGTGGCTTCGGGCGTTCCGCTCGTTTCCTACGCGCTCGACAGAATCGCCTACGTTTTTATCGTCGCGATCGTGCTTATCACTTACGGTTTCGGCGAAATCAGCACGTTTCTGACCGTCCTTTGCATAATCGGGCTCGTGATAAACGCCGCGATCCCGACCGCACTTTTGTTCTTTTCCGTTCTGCCGAAAACGGCGGAAAGCGTCGCGGGCTTCGTTTCGCGGATCGCAAAAGCGTTGCATCTGACGAAAGACTCGGAACTTTTCAAGCACAAAATCACCGACAGCATCAAAGAGTATGCCGAATGCATCAAATACTTCCTTAAAAAGTCCAGACTTCGCATGCTCGTCGGGCTTCTTCTTTCTGCTTTGTATTTCTTAACGCTGTATTCCATTCCGTTCTTCACCATAAGAATGAGCGGAACGACGGGCATCCGCTGGGGCGAAATCTTTTCGCTCTGCGTGATATGCTACACGTCGGTCGCGATTTTGCCGACTCCCGGCGGTTCGGGCGGCGCGGAACTTTCTTTCCGTTCCATTTTCGCGAGATTCTTGCAGGGCGGAAAACTTTTCTGGGGTATCATGTCCTGGCGTCTGTTCAGTTACTATCTGTCGATTTTCGTCGGAATCGTTCTGATCATCGGTCAGTCGATATTCAAGCTGACGAAGAGCGGCAAACTCGAGCGCGCCCGCGCCAAAAAAGCTTTCGAAAATTCTGTCATCAGACCTAAAGCGACCGATGCCGTGGCTGCCGCCGAAGCGGGAGATTACACGCCCGCCGTCGTGCCCGCTCCCACGATAATCGGAGACGAACCCGAAGTCAGCGTCGTAAGCGCGGAAACGATCATAAACGAAGCGGACGAAAAACCGCTCCACGAGGAACTCACCGTTCCCGATGCCGAGCATATCATTCACGTCGAGGCGGTCATTTCGCCCAAGGACGGGCTTACCGTAACGGAAATCAAAACTCCCGAAGAACCCGAAAAATCGGACGAAAAATCGGATAGCGGCGTCGTTTCTCTCATCGTGAACGACAACCCGACCGAGGAAGCTTGTTCGGATGCGGAAAAAGAGGGCGAAGTCGAACCCGTGGCGGAATCGGAAAAAGCCGAAGAACCCGAACTTGCGGTCGAACGCGAACCCCAAAGCGAACCCGAACGCGAATCGGAAGCGTTAACCGCAGATGAATCCGAGGTCGCTGTCGGCGAATCGGACGCCGAAAAAGTCGCGCCCGCGCTCGAAGAAGCGGCTTCCGCGTCGGATGCGGAAAAAACCGATAAAGACGAAAAATAAAATATAGTATAAAAAACCTTCGCGTCGTCAATAACGATTGCGGAGGTTTTATTATTATGCAACTTAACGGGAGTAAGACACTGAGCAATCTTGCGCGCGCTTTTGCCGGCGAATGTCAGGCGCATGTGCGCTATAAGTTTATCGAATACGGCGCGAGGGTAAACGGCTATTCGAGCCTTGCCGAACTTATCGACAAGGTCGTTTACAACGAATTTAATCACGCACGCATGCTTTACACGTTCATTCAGCAATCGAGCGAAAACACGATAAAGGACGTGCAGGTGTGCGCCGGCTTTCCTTTCAAGGAAAAGTGGGATCTGACGGAAAATCTGCGGCTTGCCGCGGAGGACGAGGAACTCGAATATAAGGAGATATATCCGGCTTTCCGCGCCGTTGCGATGGAGGAGGGATTCAAGGAAATTTCCGACCTTTTCGACAATCTCATTCAGGTCGAATCGTGCCACCACAAACTTTTCACCGAGCTTTACGACCAGATGAAAAACGGCACCATGTACAAGAGGAACAAAAAAGTCAAATGGAAATGCTCGGCTTGCGGCTACGAAGCGGAGTCGGAAAGCGCATGGCAAAAATGTCCGCTCTGCAACGCCGAGCAAGGCGCGGTCATGCTCGACCTGAAAGAATAAAAATCCGCCTATAAGTCGATTATCCGCATGTAAAAACGCCGATTTCTTTCTCGATCCCGGCGTTTTTTGCTTTCCTTTTTTTCTTTATCTCTCCCGTCATCCCGAGCCGACCCGCTTGTCCTACCCACGAGGGATCTAGGCGCGCTCCGCGCCGCACTCGTCACATAATCTTACTTTTGAACCCCCTGATAATTAACCTATAGAGGCTTATCTGCATTTTCTGCTTTCCCCTTCGGGGAGAGTGGCGCGTATGCGCCGAGAGAGGACGACCAAACATATGCTCTAACTCGTCATCCCGAGCCGACCCGCTCGCTAGACCTACGAGGGATCCAGGCGCTACGCGCCGCATTCGTTACACAATCTTACTTTTGAAACCCCTAATAATCGACTTATAGCGGCGTTTTTATCACTTTTCTCTCGCGCGGAGAAAGTGTAAAAGCCCGCGCACTTCTTCTTTCAGTTCGTCCGTCGGACGGAATTCGTCAAAGATTTTTTCAAGTTCGCGCTCCGAATTTTCGAATCGTTCGTTCATGACTTTTTCGGCATACGCTTTCGACCCCGTGATTTCGAAGAGTTCGCGAACCCGCTCGTTTTTCTTCTCGTCGCCGAGCCCTTTTCCGTAAATCGAAAAGAACTCGCTTTTTTGCTCGTCGCTCGCCGTGCGGACGAAATGCGTAAACAGCAGACTTTTTTTCCCTTCTTCCACGTCGGAATCTTTTTTGCCGAGCACGGCGCGGTTTCCGTATATCCCGAGAAGGTCGTCCTTAATCTGAAAAGCAACGCCCGCGTCATGTGAAAAATCGGTCAGAAGAGCTTTCGCTTTGCTTTCCGAAACGCCCGCAAGAAGCGCTCCGCAAACGGCTGGCCCGAGCACGGTATAGGTCGCCGTTTTCTCGATATATGCGTCTATAACTTCATTATCGGCTATTTCGTTTCTTTCCGCAAGGTCGACGTCCTCGATTTCGCCCGACACCGTGCGCAGAAAAATCGCCGTCGCGAACCGCCGGACGCTTTCGGGTATGCCGTCGCGGTCGAGCAGCGCGATCGAAGTAAAAAGTCCCGCGTCGCCAAGACAAATCGCGCGCGATCTTCCGACGTGTCCGCCTCCGAGCGCGACGAACGCAGAGGGGAACCCGCGCCGAGTTTCGCTTCTGTCGATAACGTCGTCGTGCATCAGAACCGCGCTTTCGAACGTTTCGAACGCAGCCGCTGTAACGATCGTTTCGCCGCTCTTTTTTCCGCCGGAAAGCCGATAAAGAAGATCGACGAAATAAGCCCGAATAAATTTTCCTCGGACGGTATGCTCCGCGAAATAATCGAAATAATTGTCGCAAAGGTATTTGCCGTTTACTTCTTTGAAAATCTTGCGATATTCGTCGCCGCCGATGAAAGCTTTGACGGAATCGGCATATTTTTTAATGTTTTTCTGATAAAAATCGCTCATTTTTTTGCTTTGTGTCGCTCCGAATTGCGCCGTTTAACCGCGCCTGTTTAACCTTGCGCCGTCTTACCGCGCGCGCCGTTTTGCCTTGCCCGAGGTTTTTGTCCGCGGATTACATTCCGCGCGCCTTTAAAAAGTCCTATTTCTTCGCCTTATCCGTAATCCCGAAAACGAACTCGAGTTTATTCCGCTTTCCGTTTGCGGCGTTCTCGCCGAGATCGATAAAAAGCAGTCGTTTTCCGCTTTTTTCGGCGTATCTCACCGTATTATACGTTCCGCCCTCGGTCGCGCCGTTATAACAACACAGCACGCAATCGCTGTTGTCGACCATATATTTATTGCGCTTTTGCATGCAATATGCGGTGTAATACGGGTTCGTCACCGTGGTAACGTCCGCCGCGCGCAAAAGCTCGTCATAATCGAGTTTTTCGTCCTCGCTCCAATACCGACTTTGTTCGGGACAGGGGATCGCGATTTCCAAAGTTATGAACGGGTATTTTTTCTTAAGTTCGATCACGGCGAACGCAAAATCCGTGTCCACGCCCGTCGCTCCGCCCGAGATGAAGTGCCGGAATCCGTTCTCGACGCAAAGCGCGATAACGCTTTTAAGCTCGTCGAGAAAGTCGCCTCTTCTTCCCGTATTATCCCGTTGTTTTTTCCAGGGTAAGCCGTCCGGTCTATGCCCCGTCACGCATAACGTTTCCATTTTTTTAAGTCTTGTTCACATCCCGAATTTGCCGATAACGGTACTATAGCCCGCCTTTTTCGTCTCCAAATCCCGTTATACCAGAAGGGAATAAAATTCGTTCGTTTTCGTTTTTGCCGCAAGGTTATATATCTCGTTCGCAAAGACGTCCTTTTCGAAGCATTCTGCGGCAACGCCCGAAAGTTCGTCCGCGTCCCGCTTCCGCATAACGAAAGGAATTTTTCCGCCGAGCGCGGAAAGCAGATCGGTTTTGTTTTTGTCGATCGCAAGCACTTTGAGATAAAGATCACTCTTTAAGCACCTCGAAACGAGTTTTTCGTCGATCCCGAGAAGAACTGACAGCATAATCCTCGACAGGCGCGGAACGGTGTATCTTTTCGTCGACAGCTTGTCGATAAGTTCCTTTCTCGAAAAGCAGTCCTTGACGTGCGCTTTGATTCTGTTTTCAAGCCCTTCGGTGCAGTCGATTATGTGCGCGATGTCCTTTTTCGGCGTCGAAAGGAGGGCGTAAAGCACGAGATCGTCTACGCTCACGAGTTCGTCGGGCAGGTCGTTATAAACGAATTTCGGCATAAATTTAGCCGCTTTCCGCTTCTTGCCCGTCGTTAAAAGTTCGCGTATCCCGCTCGCGGAAAAGAATTTTCCGTCGGGTTCTTCGGCTTTGTAGCCCGCGCCCGTGCGCAGAATAGGCGAAAGTTCGGTTTTATACCCCCGCTCGATGACCGCTTTCGCATATTCGAGCGCAAGAATATTGTTCGGCGAAGTCGTGAATCCGAGGTCGATTCCCGGCGGGTTGAGTTTTTCGAGCGCGTTATATCTCGCCCGCGCGAACGAAGCCCCCGTTTTCAACTCTTCTTTCAAAAGTGCCTTGAACTCCGCGCTTTCGCGGAGCAGATACGACGCCGTCGCAATAAGCCCGTCCTTCGTTCCGTTCTCGATCCCGAAAAAAAGCGTTCTTTCTCCGCTCAACGACTCCGCGATCTTGACCGCGCCGCCCGCAAAAATCTCGGCGGGGGCGGTGGCGAAAACCGTCGGCAGTTCGACGACGAGGTCGGCTCCCGCAAGCACGGCGTGTTTTGCCCGCACGTATTTGTTCATAATCGCGATCTCGCCCCGCTCGGTGAAATTCCCGCTCATCACGCATACGACGGCGTCCGCTCCGGACGTTTTTTTGATTTGTTCGAGCGAATACGCATGCCCGTTGTGGAACGGGTTATATTCGCAAATTGTTACGGCTATTTTCAAATAAATACCTCAATCCGTTTACAATTTTTCACGGATATTATATAATGTAAAGGCTGTGTAAGCGATCGGACGCGACTTTTAACGAAACTCGCGACTTTTCGGCGAAAACGGAAAGTGCCGCCGACGATTATTATGATACACTAACGATAAAAATAATTCAAGTTTTTACCGCTTATAAGGAGAAAGTTATGTCAGAACTTATCGACAGATTGATTGAAAAAGCCTCATTGCTCAACAAGAAAATCGTGCTGACCGAAGGCGAGGACGAAAGAGTCGTCAAAGCGGCGGCGGACACCGTTAAGCGCAACATTGCCCGCGTCGTTCTTCTCGGCAATCCCGAAGAGATCGCGAAGAACAATCCCGACGTGGATCTTAGCGGCGTCGAAATAATCGATCCCGTAACCAGTCCCAAGCTCGGCGAATACGCAAACCTTCTTTACGAACTGCGCAAGGCTAAAGGCATGACTTTGGAACAGGCGATGGAAACCGCGAAAGAAAGCACCTATTTCGGAACGCTCATGCTCAAAGCGGGCGACGTTGACGGTCTTGTTTCCGGCGCTTGCCACTCCACGGCGAACACTCTTCGCCCGGGACTTCAGATAATCAAAATGCCCAAAGGCGTTCCTCTGGTGTCGAGCTTCTTCCTGATGATCGCTCCCGAGGGCGGAAATCAATATTGCAAAGACGGCGCGTTTATCTTCTCCGATTGCGGTCTCGAACCCAATCCCGACTCCGATAAACTCGCATACATAGCGGTTGCCGCGGCAAAGAGCGCGAAAACGCTCGCCGGGCTCGATCCGCGCGTCGCGCTTCTTTCCTTCTCTTCGAAAGGCAGTGCGAAACACGACGACGTAAACAAAGTCGCCGAAGCCACGGCAAAAGCGAAAGCGCTCGCACCCGACGTAAACATCGACGGCGAGCTTCAGTTCGACGCGGCGATCGTTCCGTCCGTTGCGGCAAAGAAAGCGCCCGATTCACCCGTCGCCGGCAAAGCAAACGTTCTCATCTTTCCCGATCTCGACGCGGGCAACATCGGCTATAAGATCGCCGAACGCCTCGGCGGTTTCACCGCGGTAGGTCCTCTTTGTCAGGGCTTCGCAAAGCCGATGAACGATCTTTCGCGCGGTTGCAAATCCGAGGATATCGTTCTCGCCGTCGCGATGACCGCTCTCCAGACTCAGATCGAGTGGTAATCCGGTAAGTCGCGGAACGATCGACCGCAGGGCTTGACGGAAAATCGCCCGAAAGCCCGAAAAAACCGACCGAAAACCGAAAAAAAGGAATATCATATGAAAATTTTAGTAATCAACGCGGGAAGTTCTTCCCTTAAATATCAGCTCATAGACATGACTACCGAAATGCCTATAGCGAAAGGCGTTTGCGAAAGAATCGGGCAGGCAAGCTCGCGCATAACGCACGAAGCGAACGGCAAAAAATTTGCCGAGGACAAGCCGATGCCGACCCATAAAGAGGCGATCGAACTTATGCTCGCAGCTCTCGTCGACAAGGAATACGGCGCTATTTCCGACATGAAAGAAATCGACGCCGTCGGACACAGAATTCTTCACAGCGGCGGCGTTTACGACCACTCGGTTCTCATCGACGAAGAAGTTATGAAGGTCTGCGCCGACAATATCGATCTCGCGCCCCTTCATCAGCCCGCAAACATTACGGGCGTCCGCGCTTGTCAGGCTATAATGCCGGGCGTTCCGATGGTCGCGACTTTCGACAACGCGTTCCACGCCACCATGCCCGAAAAAGCCTATATTTTCGGTCTGCCTTACGAATATTACACCGACTATAAAGTCCGTCGTTACGGCGCTCACGGTACCAGCCACAGGTTCGTTTCGGGCGAAGCGGCTAAATATCTCGGCGCCGATCCCGAAAACTTCAAGGTAATCACTTGCCACCTCGGAAACGGCTCGTCCATCGCCGCGGTCAAGAACGGCAAGTGCTACGACACGTCGATGAGTTTCACTCCGCTCGGCGGCGTTCCGATGGGCACTCGCACGGGCGATCTCGACCCCGCGATTCTGGAATACCTCGGAGCAAAGCTCAACCTCGGGCTTAAGGAACTTCTCAACATCTGCAACAACAAGTCGGGCGTGCTCGGCGTAAGCGGAGTCGGAAGCGATTTCCGCGATCTGTCGAAAGCGGCTGGAGAGGGCAATCACCGCGCTCAACTCGCGCTCGATATCTTCACTTATTCTTGCAAAAAATACGTCGGAGCCTACGCCGCCGCAATGAACGGCGCGGACTGCATCGTATTCACCGCGGGTATCGGCGAGCATGACGCATACGTCAGAAAGTGCGTTGCGGAAGGGCTCGAATATATGGGCGTTTCGATCGACGAGGAAAAGAATAACAACGTCGGCAAGGGCATAACCGACATTACCGGCAAGGACGGCAAGGTCAAAGTCCTCGTCATTCCGACCAACGAAGAACTCGTCATCGCGCGCGACACTGCGGAACTTGCCGCTGCTGCGAGAAAATAATTGCGTGATTTCGGCGTATCTCGGCGTAACGCAGAGAAAATAATCGGATTTTGCTTTTGTCTGATCCCCAAAAAACGTTTGACATAGCGTTTCCGATGTTGTATAATGAACAATGCACGACGCAAAATCGGGGTGGCGGAATATGATAATCGATATTCTCAAACTTAAACAAGAGGTCGGGGCAACGAAGAACTTCCGCTTCGAATACGCTGCGGACGATTCGCTTCTCTCGCTTCCCGATGCTCGTTTTGACGGCAACGTCGTTCTCGAAGGGGAAGCCGCCGTCAAAGGTAAAGACTTATTCGTCGATATGACGGTGAGTTACGTTGTCGTTTGTCCTTGTTCGAGGTGTCTGGAAAGCGCGAAAAGGAGCGTTGAATATCCTTTTTCGACCAAGTTTACCTTGTTCCCGGAAGAAGACGCATATCTTTACAAGAGCGGTAAGGCAGATCTGACGCCCGCCGCAAACGAAGCGATTTTGCTGAGTCAGCCGTCCGTTGTCTATTGCAAAGAGGACTGCAAAGGGCTTTGTCCCGTATGCGGAGCCAATCTCAACGTATGCGATTGCGGTCACGGCGTTCAAAAAGGTTAATAATCATAAGGAAGGTGCATAGAAATGGCAGTTCCCAAACGGAAAACTTCTAAACAGAGAGGAAATAAGAGATTTTCGAGTAATTATAAGGCGGCTTGCCCGACTTTGGTCGAATGTCCTCAGTGCCACGAATATAAGCAGGCTCACAGAGTTTGCCCGAAATGTGGTTTTTATGACGGAAAAGAAGTAGTTGCTCAGAAAGAAGAAGCAAAAGGCTAATCGCAACGATCATCAGAATGCTTTCAGGCGGATTGCAATGCAATTCGCCTAATTGTTTTACGGAGTTTTTATGAATCTGGACAATAAAACGACCGAAAATCGTTCCGAAGAAAACAAATCCGCGCAAGTCGATCCCGCCGTCGAAGCCGAAAAGAGAAAAGCTGCCGAGCGTTTAAAAAAGAAAAAACGCATAGAGCGTGAGGCATTCCGTGCTAAATACTTTTCATATTACAATGATGTAAAGACCAAGATTAAGGAAGACTGGTAATTTTACGGCGTATTCATCGCGGATAACTTCGTTTCTGCTTCGGGGAAAAGACTTCAATGACCAAGGGGGTCTATTTCACCCTTTTCCCCTCGCGAGCCTCGTTCTCCGCGCGACTACGCCGTAAAATCTCTTTTTTGATGGTAGTCGTTGGGGATATCGGCGTTTCTGCCGAAGCTGCGACTACGCCGTAAAATCTCAAAACGATTTTAGCGAGCCTCGTTCTCCGCGCGACTACGCGTCAAAAACGTTCGCGAGCCTTGCTATGCTTTGCCTGACATCGTAAAACCTATACCGTCCTTGGCTTTTCGTCGAGCCTTGCCAAAGCCGCGACTATGTCGTAAAATTTGGCGTATTTTCCTATGACTTATCTCGGGGAACGGCGAATTTTCCTTGAAATCTGCGGGTTTTTGCTGTATAATGGTTACGTTTGACGGAGCATTTGCCGCCGCGTTGCGGCTTTGACACGATTATAAAAAAGTTTGAACTCTCGGGTGAAAAAGGCGGATTGCGCCTTGACTGATATCCGAAAAGTGAGGTAAACAGATGAAACTCGGCGTAGTTGGACTTCCCAACGTGGGAAAGTCGACGCTTTTCAACGCAATAACGCATGCCGGCGCTCAAGCCGCAAACTTTCCTTTCTGCACGATAGAGCCTAACGTCGGCGTGGTTGCCGTTCCGGACGAACGCCTCGATAAACTCGCCGCGCTTTACGACAGCAAAAAAATAACCCCCGCGACGATCGAATTCGTCGATATAGCGGGGCTCGTAAAGGGTGCGTCGAAGGGCGAGGGGCTCGGCAACAAATTCCTTTCGCACATAAGGGAAGTGGACGCGATCGTCCACGTCGTTCGTTGTTTTACCGACGACAACGTAACCCATGTCGAAAGCGGAGTCGATCCCGTCCGCGACATAGAGATAATCAATCTCGAACTTATTCTTGCCGATCTCGAATCGGTGACGAAACGGCTCGACCGCGCTAAAAACAACGCCAAGTCGGGCGACAAAAAAGCCAAGGCGGAAGCCGAACTTCTCGAGCGTATTTACGCTTGCCTTGAAAACGAAAAGCCCGTAAGGTCGCTCGATCTTTCCGAGGACGAGAAGAAAATGGTCGACGAAATGTTTCTTCTGACTTCCAAGCCCGTGCTTTACGCCGCCAATATCGACGAAAAGGACATGGGAAAGCCGGACAGCGAACTTCCGCTCGTTCAAAAAGTTGAGCAATTCGCCGCGAACGAGGGCAACGAAGTTCTCGTCATCTGCGCCAAAACGGAAGAAGAAATTTCCGAGCTCGATCCCGATGACGCGAAACTTTTCCTCGAGGATCTCGGCCTCGAAGAAAGCGGACTCGACAGGCTCGTCAAAGCGTCTTACAAACTTCTGGGGCTCATAAGTTACCTCACCGCCGGCGAAAAAGAAACGCGCGCCTGGACGATAAAAGAGGGAACGAAAGCGCCGCAAGCCGCGGGAAAAATTCACTCGGATTTCGAGCGCGGGTTCATCAAAGCCGACGTCGTGGACTATAAGACCTTGCTCGAATGCGGGAATTATAACAAGGCGAAAGAAGCGGGAAAAGTTCGTTCCGAGGGAAAGGAATACGTAATGAAAGACGGTGACGTCGTGCTGTTCAAATTCAACGTATAACGATATGATAATCAAATTGAGCTGTCGCCCGTCGCGGCAGTTTTTTTGTTAAACCGAATCAAGGAAATAAATCGATTATCCCGAGTTTTGTCCGCCCGTTTGATTTTTCGTCAACCCGAGCCTTGCCGCCCGTTTGTTTCTCTGTCATCCCGAGCCTTGCTTCCTTGCCTTTCTCCAGAGGGATCCAGGGGCGCAAGCCCCGCACTCGAATCATCTCTAACTTCAAAACCCCGCGATTCTCACACGTTCCGCCTTGCCAATGCGTCGGCTGCTTTCCATTTCCTTGACATCGCGCGTAATATTTGGTATATTCTATACATACTTACAATCGGGTCATTATACGCGCATGCGACATTTGCGGCTTTTTCGCCGCATAAACGAACGCGACGGCAAGAAAATGACCGATTACGACGATAAATGATAAACGTACTTAACAGACTTTTCAAAAAAAAGAAGAAAAAACTCGGGCTTGCGCTCGGGAGTGGCGGAGCGCGCGGAATGGCGCATATCGGCGTGCTTACCGCGTTCGACGAAGAGGGAATTGCTTTCGACGTAGTTGCCGGCTCGAGCATAGGTTCCGTCGTCGGCGGAATGTACGCCGCGGGCTATTCGTCCGCTGCCATGATGCGCTACATTTCGGAGATAGACATTTTTGCCGCACAGCAAATCGTCAAAACCGTGCTGTCGGGCAAAACCGTCGAGGATATTTTTGCGGAAATAACGGGCGGAGCCGAATTCGACGACCTTCTTTTGCCATATGCCGCCGTTGCGACCGACCTGTATAAGGGCGAGCAGGTGGTGATTCGCTCGGGGAGCGTTGCAAAAGCCATGCGCGCTTCGTCCGCGGTGCTTCCGATGCTGAAACCCATCGAACTGGACGGGAAAACGCTTATCGACGGCGCGTATGCGAATTCCGTGCCTGCCGACGTGGTAAAGGAAATGGGCGCCGATTTCGTCGTCGGCGTCAATTTGTCGAAAGAAAACCCGACGAACGAAATAATCAAAAATTCGCTCGACGCAAAATACCCGAAAAACGGCGTTGTGCTGTGCGACCGCGCCGCCCCCGGCCGGAATTTTTCCGACGTTCTTCTCGAACCCGATCTCAAAAATTTTTCGGTTGCGACGGTAACGAAGTCGGGGCTTAACAAAATGTTCGAAGAGGGCTATAAAACGGCGAAAGCGAAAATGCCCGAAATCAAAGCCGAATTAAAAAAGCGCAAGTTTATTTAAAGATTGGAATATAGATATGAAACTTATAAAAGCGGGGGAGTCGCACGGCGAAGCGATGACGGGCATTCTCGTCGGCGTGCCTGCGGGTATCCCTGTCGATAAAGAAAAGATAAACGCCGACTTGAAAGAGAGGAATTTTGCTTACGGAAGAAGCAGTCGTCAACTTGCCGAAAGTGACGTTATCGGACTTATAAGCGGACTTTTCGACGGAAAGACGAACGGAAACGATATCGCTTTGTCGATAAAAAACGACGTCCGCACCGTTTCTTCGGGAGACGAATCGTCCGACAAATGCGCCGACGGAACGTTGCCGCCTCTCACGAAACTCCGACCGGGACATGCGGATCTTCCGGGAATCGTAAGGTTCGGTTTTGAGGACGCGCGCGCGGTAGCCGAGGGCTCTTCCGCAAGAAACACTTGCATAGACGTTGCCGCGGGAAGAATCGCGCTTTCGATGCTTGAGGGGCTCGGAATATCCGTCGCCGCGTTCGTGCGCGCCGTCGGGAAAACGAGCGACGAAAGCGATTATTCGTCCGACGCGTTGAAAGATCTTCACGCTCCGTTTTTCACTCCGTCGGATTCGGCGGCAAAGTCGTTCAAAGAGGAAACGGACAAAGTCGCAAAAAACGGAGACACGGTCGGCGGAATCGTCGAACTTCGCGTTTGCGGCGTTAAGGCGGGCATCGGTTCATACACCGCCGAAAGTCGCGTTAGCGGTGCTATAGCCCGCGATTTGTTCTCGATTCAAGCGGTAAAAGGCGTTCGTTTCGGCGATATTTCTTTTTCTCTGGGACTATACGGGAGCGAATATTCCGACGAGCTTCAATTTGACGAAAACGCAAAACGCGTCAAAACGAGCAGAAGCGGCGGAATCGACGGCGGAATGACGAACGGCGCCGAAATAAAAATCACCGTTGCCGTCAAGCCGTTGCCGACTTCGAAAAAGGGCGTACCTTCTTCCGACGTTTTCGGCAACCCCGTTCTCTCCGCAAAGGAAAGGGCGGACGTCACCGCCGTTTTCGCGCTGTGCTCCATCTTAAGGGCGCGGCTCGCGATAACTCTTTGCGACCTTATAACGAAAGATTTCGGCTGCGACAATCTTTCTTCGATTGCGGCGCGCTATAACGAGCGTTAAGCGCGTTTCAATGTTTTTATAAAAAACGGACTGAATCAATGATCGATAATCAAATTACCGTCGAAAAAATTGAAAATCTGTGCGCGCGATACACGGTCTGCTCCGATAAGTCGATAACGATAAGGGCGATCCTTATCGCGGCGATTGCAGAGGGCAAAACGATCGTACGTAACCCGCTCGATTGCGAGGACACCCGCGCCGCGATAGCCTGCGCGGAAAAACTCGGCGCAAAGGTTCGCTTTTTTAAAGGTTCGATCGAAATTGACGGCGCGACGAAGTTCAAGGACGGCGAAACGTTCGACTGCGGACGCAGCGGAACGGTTCTGCGGCTTCTTTGCGGGCTTCTTTCGGGGCTCGGAATAAACGCCGTGCTAGACGGCGACGATGAACTGAAAAACAGACCTATAGGTCGGATAATCGAACCTTTGACGGCTCGCGGCGCAAAAATTCAATCGACGGACGGCAGATTGCCGCTTAAAATTTTTCCGTCTGAGCTTAACGAGTTCGTTTACGAAATGCCGATCGACAGCGCGCAGGTAAAGTCCGCGGTTCTGCTGTCGGGAACTACGGCAAAAGTGAAAACGGTCGTCGTCGAAAAGAACCCGACTCGCGAGCATACCGAAAAAATGCTTCCGCTTTTCGGCGTGAAAACCGAAGTCGAAAATAAAAAAATCACCGTTTATCCGTCGCCCGTAAGGGCGGCTTCGGTCGATATTCCGCGCGATCCTTCCGCCGCGGCGTATTTCGTCGCGCTCGGCATTCTTAAAGGCAAAGTGAAAGTGTGCGGCATAAACGTGTCCGAAAAACGCGCGGGATATTTATACAAACTGAAAGACTGCGGCGCGAAAATATCGTTCTTGAACCGAACCGTCAGTTGCGGCGAGCCTTGCGCCGACGTGGTCGCGGAAAAAAGCGAACTTGCGCATATTTTCGTAAATGAGAAAGAAATTCCTTCCATGATAGACGAACTGCCCGCTATCGGACTTATAGGCGCGCTTAATAGCGGCGCGACCTTTCGTTCGGCGGCGGAACTTCGCGTCAAAGAAAGCGACAGACTGTTCGGAACGGTCGATCTTATAAATCGGGCGGGCGGTTCGGCTCGGGAGGTCGGAAACGATCTCGTGGTCGACGGCGGACTCGATCCCGCGCCGTTTACCTATTCGAGCAACGATCACCGACTTACGATGACCGCGTTCGTCGCAATGCGAGCGGGTGCGG
>ERZ808252.1455-NODE-1455-length-17268-cov-3.108058_pt1 | contig 17268 bp, 23 predicted proteins | sample MGYA00521242_ERZ808252 | MGnify/ENA primary metagenome ERZ808252 (study PRJEB31516, sample SAMN03275581) | gut metagenome | biome: mammalia-associated habitat; material: feces | host: Papio cynocephalus | place: Kenya | collected 2012-08-07 ...
AAGGCGCTGGACGAATATGTGAGAGCACATGCAGTTACCGATGTCTTCCTGTCGAAAGAGAAGAAGATCGGCTGCCATCATAATTTCGAGATCCTTGAGAAGATGAGCCCGAAGCAGTGGGATCATTTCTTCGTAGAGCTGGATGACAGATTCGTTATCCGCAATGCAGAAACCAAAGGCTCAAAGCTGAATGAATTCCGTTCCGCAAAGGAAGTATTCCAGCGTGCTCTGGATGAAATCACCATGGATTCCATTGAAGCTGTCATGGATCTGATCAATACCAATACATTATACAAGGGTGCTGAGTACAAGCCTATGATGGAAGCACTCCGCAAGGCAAAGGTAGAATACAGCAAGCTGGAAGATGATACTGCCCGCAACCTTTTCGCATGGGAGCAGTCTGTAAAGCTCGGCAACAGCCTTTCCAGAGTTCGCAACACTGCGATCGGTACGCTGCTTGTCGACATCAGCGAAGGCATGGATCTGGAGCAGGCGGTCAAAGCATATGAAGTTATTACCGCACCGGCAAACTACAAGCGCAGCAAGCCTATCTTCACACAGAAGATGCTGGATGATGCACAGAAAACCATCACGGAGCTTGGTTATGCCGATGCCCTGCCGAGACGCCATGCGACTCTCGACGATATTACAGTCAATGACATCAAGTTCGTAGACCGTTCCGCAGCAAGCCGTGTCAAAGGTGCTTCTGACATCTTCGGTGAGCTTTCTGGCATGGCAACCGGCGGTAAGGCGAAGAAATTTGACAGAGTGGAAGAAATCAGCATCGACGATTTCCTGGAGAAAGTTGTTCCCGGTGCCGCTTCCATTGAAGCATATGTTGGAAACAACTTACAGAGCAACTTTGTATCCCTGATCGCTCCCGTAAATGCCGGTGTAAAGTCCATGTTCAAATGGGGTAACAACTTCACATGGGCATATAGAGGTAACATGACCGATTCCATGAAGGAACGTGTCAAGGCTCTCGGTGGTTCCGTTGACGGTGATGTCAGATTCTCCATCCAGTGGAACGAAGACGGCAAGGACAACTGTGACCTAGACGCTCACTGCAAGGAACCTGACAATTATGAGATCATGTTCAGCACAGCAAAGAAGCCATCATTCTCTCCTACCCGTGGCCAGCTTGATGTGGACATCATCCATCCAGAAGGAAAAGTTGCTGTGGAGAACATCACCTGGGCTGACAAGCACACCATGGTTCCCGGCACATACAGATTCTTCGTACATCAGTTCAGCGGCAGCGTAAAGAACGGCTTCCGTGCAGAGCTTGAAATTGAAGGTCAGATCTATGAGTTCGACTATGCTCAGAGCATGAGACACGGTGAGAAGGTACAGGTTGCCGAAATCACTGTGGACAAGGCACATAACATCACTGTAAAGCCGCTGCTTGCAACGACAACCGCTTCCAAAAAGGTATGGAACATTGATACAGAGAACTTCGTACCTGTCACTGTCATCTGCAATTCTCCGAACTTCTGGGAGAGCGTTGAGACACCTACTGGTCACAAGCATGTATTCTTCATGCTGAAGGACTGCATCAATGATGAAACACCGTCCGGCATCTTCAATGAGTTCCTTGTACAGGAGCTGTACAATCACAGACGTGTCATGGAAGCTATCGGCGGCCGCATGCGTGTGGCTGAAGCACCTGATCAGCTTTCCGGTCTGGGCTTTGCTACAGACAAGCGTGCAGAACTCGTCGTCCGTGTCACCGGTGCAACAGAACGCCTGCTCAAGATCAAGTTCTAAGAACCATAAATACAGACTGTCTGCCGGCATCGCCTGTCAGGCAGTCTGATACAAATAATAAACCAGAAAGGAAACAAGAAAAAAATGGCAGTAGAAAACATTTACAAGTACGCAGCACAGCATGCACTCAGATTCCCGTTCAAGGGTTCCATCTCTGTGGAGGATCTGTTCAACTTAAAGCTGACAGACCTCGATACCGTCTACAAGACGTTGAAGCAAGAAGAGAAGAGAGATGAGGAGGAATCCCTCATGTCTGCTCCAAACGCAGAAGATACAGAGTTGTCTGTAAAGATCGCAATTGTAAAGGACATCTTTGAAGGCAAGCAGGCAGACGCAGAAGCCCGCAAGAATGCCGCAGCAAAAAAGGAATATAATCAGAAAATCGCAGCAATCATCGCTGAGAAGGAAGACGCAGCACTTCGTGACAAGTCCGTGGCATGATGCAGGAGTAATCCTGCGTCAGTCAGCTATGTGCTTGGCGGATGTTAGAGATAACGTCCGCCTTACAGATCGCTGAATGAAAAAAAAGGAGGATACATCATGCAACACGATACCATGGAAACCTGCCAGAGCAAAATTAACCAGATGAAAGAACTCTTAAAACAGTTCAAAGAGTTGTCACAGATCCAGTTTCCCATCGAAGAAGACGAAATCCGGCAGTTCCCACACTACACAGTGAATCAGATTCAGGATACTATACAAATCCTGGAGGACGAGATTAACAAACTACAGGATGACCTGTGGGATTACAATGCCCGCATGTCCATCATTGATGCTTCAGACAAAAATCTTAAGGATACACTCGATGACATTGATGGACAGTTGCAGGATACGCATATATCCGCTGCAAAAAGTGATATTCTCCATACATGTAAAAACCGAATTATAAACGAAATAGAGCGGAGAAAGAAGATAAAGGAGAATGAACAATGAAAATCATAATCTCTCCGATATATGGTGACACCGTCGTAAACGGCAGACCGAAACATATACAGAATCCTGTAGACGCACTGTCACACATGGGTTATCATGCCGGCGATTCCATCTGGGGTATCATGTTCCAACTTTCCACGAACAAGAAAAGAGTATTAAACCGATGCCTTCCCGTACCGGGTGTCCTGTCATGGACAAATGATCCCATGTACAGCGTATCCGAATATCCGGACCCGAAATACTTCATCCCGTATGGAAAAAACGGAAAGCTGTGTTACAGCAAAGCCGTGCGGACTTATTCCAGATGTTATGCAACCACAGAACATGATGCCAGAAAACTTTATGAAGAGCTGGTGCATCATGCTGTAATGGAACTCACGGAGACCATAAACGGAGCAACCGAACTGCGTGACAGTATTGTCATGAAGGAGCTTCACAGTGTAACTTAAAGAACCCAGGAAAGGAGATTTTCATGAAACACAGAAAACACAACATTGCCTCTACCATATGCCTTTTTCTGGCACTGATCGTGATGGCAACTATGATGCTCGGTTCTGTCGCAATGGCAGCACCGGCATCTGATATGCTTGTCACGGATAATGCCGACATGCTGACAGAAGAGGAAGAAGCCAAGATCGAAAACGCCCTGTACCAGATCTATGAGCAGACAGATATTGAGTATGCGATCTATCTGGCTCCATCGCTGGACGGCAAAACCATCGAGGAGGCTTCTCTGGAGATCGGCAGAAAGCTCGGCATTGGTGACAAAGAAGACAACACCGGCCTGCTTATCTATGTGACTCTTGAAGACAGAGAATTCAGAATGGAAGTCGGCTACGGACTGGAAGGCGTAATTCCTGACTCGCAGGCAAAAAAGATCATTGACTGTATGACCTCGTACTTTAAGAACGAAAACTACGCAGACGGACTTTTGGCAGCTGTCACAAAAACCGTAGAAATCTTAAATGATTCCGGCGAATATACCATCTCGCAGGATGAAAATTATGTTGTAACGACAGATACAGACGATGAAATTGCAATCATCATGATGGCTGTCATCATCGCACTCGTTCTTGCTGTATGTCTGGCTGCTGCAATCGGAGATGGTGGTTCCGGATCTTCTTCCGGAAGTTATTATTCCAGTAGCTCCGGCAGTTCCGGTTCCAGTTATAGTTCCGGCGGATCATTCGGCGGAGGCAGCTTTGGCGGCGGTGGAGCATCCGGCGGCTGGTAAAATACATAAAAACACACAATAGTCAATTTAGAAGGAGACAAATATGAAAAATAAAGGATCGATCATCGTAATTGCCATTATCGGCTTGATTGTTCTCATTTTTGCCGGAGGATATAACTCCTTGCAGAAAGCAGATGAAAACGTAAATGAGAAATGGGCGCAGGTGGAAAACCAATTGCAGCGCAGATATGACCTGATCCCTCAGCTGGTCGCTGTGGTAAAGCAGTATTCTGATTATGAGGCATCCACATTGGAAAATGTCATTTCTCTCAGAGGTAACGGAACGCTTGATGAAGAAGCTGCCGCCGATACTGCTTATCAGGCTGCGATGAAAGAATTTAATGTTACTGTAGAAGCCTACCCAGACTTAAAGGCGAGCGAAGAATACAGTCAGCTGATGACAGACCTCGCCGGTACGGAAAACAGGATCTCCGTTGCAAGAAAAGATTATAATGATGCCGTAAGCTCTCTAAACAAAAGCATCCGTACATTCCCCTCTAATATTATTGCAAATATGAGTGGAATCAAAAGCCGGGATTATTTTGAAGCGAATGATAATGCTGTGAAAACACCGAATGTCTCTGAGCTGTTCAACCAGTAAAGAAAGGAACAAATATGGCAAACAACACAGTTTATGACAAAGTAACAGAAAACGGACTCACGATTGCTGTTGACCGCAACCGTCTGCAGGCAAAATTCAAAGAGCTTATGAAATATCACATGGCATGTGCAAAAGAGTACATTCATGATATGCTTGAAAATGACTTTGCAGATGCACCAAGAAAGCCCTGAAAGTGCTGCCGACCTGCAATTCTGTTGACGACATCAGAAAGAACCTGCCCTGCAAGTGCGTATACAATCCACTTAAGTTTGTCAAAGAAGTGCAGTAGATCAGAAAGGATTGCGTTATGAAAATATGTAACAGAACACGCTACTGTATTTACTTTGCTGTAAATGATACCGGCAACTGTCTTTTTATGACAGAATACAAAAGGTTTGATAAAAAACCCGAAGACATCATACATTTCCCTGAAACCGTGAATGATAAAAACAGACTGGAAACAGAACTGATATGGGATAAGACACCTGTTCCGAAAAACATCGGATGTTATCAGGCTGTCATAATGCTCATACAGGGAACCGGCAAAGATTACACACTGCATGTTCTGTCGTGTACGCCGGTCTGTCTCCTGTAATACAAGAAAGGATCTATATGCGTACAAATAACATTATCATAGACTGTTTTGCCGGCGGAGGTGGTGCTTCCGTCGGCATTGAAATGGCACTCGGACGACAGGTTGACATTGCTATCAATCATGACCCGCGTGCCATTGTCATGCACAAAGTAAACCACCCCGACACGCTGCATCTGACGGAAGACATCTTTGCTGTCGACTTGCAGAAATACACGCAGAACAGACACGTTGCTCTTATGTGGGCGAGCCCTGACTGCCGTTCTTTCTCGAAAGCAAAAGGCGGACAGCCGAGAAGCAAGAGCGTGCGGATGCTGCCATGGGCCGTGTATAAACATGCAAAGAATATCCTGCCAGATGTCATTATCATGGAAAACGTCGAAGAAATCCAGCAGTGGGGACCTCTTGATGAAGACGGACGTCCCATCCGTGAAAAAGAAGGAGAAGAATATAAGAAATTCATCAAAGCCATGTGTGATCTCGACTATGAATTTGATTCCAGAGAGCTCGTCGCAGCAGATTACGGAGCACCTACAACACGTAAAAGATGGTATGCTATCTTCCGTCGTGACGGCAATCCAATCATCTGGCCTACAGAGACCAACGAGAAGGCCTCTAGCAGCCCCGTAAAGCGATGGAAATCCTGTGGACAGTACATTGACTGGTCTGACCTTGGAAAGTCCGTATTTGACCGTTCTAAGCCGTTAGCCGAGTCTACGCAGAAACGTCTGCTCACCGGAATTGACAAATTCATCATTAACAGCTGTCAGCCATACATCGTGACAGATAAGCGTGCGCTGGACTACATGAAAGCCCATACCAAGGCAGATCACAATCTGATCTCGTTCGATAACGATACGAAAGCCGCATGCTTCATCACAAAATATTACAAGACCGGCATCGGTCAGTCCCTTGCAGAGCCGTGTCACACGATTACGACATCTGCCGGACACTTTGGTCTGGTATCTGCGTTCTTAATCAAATATTACGGAACCGGTGGCGGACATGGGCTTGATGAACCTCTGGCAACCATTACGACCAAAGACCGCTTTGCCCTCGTGAACACCATTGTAGAATACGATGGACAGAAATACATCATCGCAGACGTCTTCCTGCGTATGTTGAAACCTGAAGAATTAAAACTCATGCAGGGTTTCCCGGAAGACTATATTATCGCCGTGGACGAACACGGACACAGTATTCCAAAGACCGACCAGGTAAAGCGTATCGGAAACTCTGTTGTTCCTACCATGGCAGAAGCTCTTGTCAGAGCAAACTGCGGTTATCTTAAGGTCGGAGAACGCAAAGCAAAAACAGCATAGAAAAGGAGGAACATCATGGAGACAGTTTTACAAGAAGAAATCATTGACGTAAAAGGAACCACAAAACTCACCATCGGAGATCCCATGTATCTCGAAGCGATTGCCAACAACGCCTGCACCGGCGATGAAAAGCATCTCGTCTTTGACGGAAACATTTCTGCAGCACCGATGGGCAAGATGAAACTTCAGAAGATCCACGGGAAAGAAGACGAAATTGAATATGACATGATCAATGTCACAGTATTCCAGGCGGCAAGACCACCCATCATGAACACATATCTCAAAGATATGCACTATCCTGATGCAATTAAAAAAGACATCGACCTCGGATGCGATACTGCATGCTTCACGATCGAGACCAAATATGGATACGATGAGTTCCATACAGGTGCTGATGGGTTTTACGGACATATCTACCAGTACAAGCAGTATTATGGCATGAAACTGGAACTGAGTTTCGACGGAGATCTGTTTGATTTTGATGAAATCAAACAACGTATGTTAGCTCTGTTCCCGGGACGCAAGAAAGGAACGAAATGATATGTCATACAAAGCACTGAACCGTTCCATAGAACTGGAGCACCTGTCAGAAGGACAGATCATCAACATTCCGGAATACATTGAAAAACTGGAATTCTTCAAGAAATACCACAAGTATCCGGGAACATACATTGTTGACAGACGATATGTGCAGTATTCTGGAATCGGTCTGCATTATTACAAGTACGACACCCTGATCCGTTTCTTTACGGACTTTCAGAAGCGATATGGCTTGAACTATGCAAAAATCACGTTCGGCAAGACATACAGACTGAAATGCATGCCGCTGTCAGACGCATCGGCAAAGGAGGAACAGCAGAATGGGTCATAAATTACAGCCACGAAAAGACGTCATGGATTTCATCCACAGCATCAACCGTGGAGAAGAGATCCGCAACGTCTTTATGAACGGCTTCTGCTATCATTTTGCACTGATCTTAAAAGACATGTTTGACGGAGAAATCATGTGGCACAAAGGCTACGGTCATATCGTCTGCAAGATCGGTGATGAATGCTATGACATAGAGGGCATCTGCGATGATTACGACGAACAGGATTATGTTCCGATCGCTGCCCTCAAAGAATCCATAGAGAGCTTCAAGCACAGAGGTCACGACAGGGACATTGACGATAACATGGAATATCATGCGAGAATCGCAGGCATGGATCTGGAAGCTCTATATGAATGGATCTATCACAGGATCCCTGAAAAGGAACGTGTCATGGCTTCGCCAAACCTCGGCGATTCCGAGGTCTGGTGGACAACACTGCGCAGCAACTTCTGTGAAGAACACGGCATCAAAGAGATGCCGGTAATCGTCAGCCGGCAAAAATTTAACAACTATGTGAACATACAGATGAGCAGTGTCACAAACATGCTGGACGCCGGATATGTATGCCCGGCTGCAATGCTGACCATTGAAGAATACGAAGACATTATCAGTCATTATACGGTGTACGCAAAGCTGTATGGAATCCACATCGAAGACTGATTTCTGCCGTATCTTTCCTGTTACAAAATGATAATCTGATATTGAAACAAGCCTTGATATGTGATAAAATATAACTCATATATGAGGAAGTCTTTATCAGGAGGTGGCGCACCATGTATGTTGAGATAAGAAGCATATCTGCAAAGAACGACATGCTCATGGACATGCTGAAATACCATGCAATGAATATGATACATATGCTCAACGCACATGGTATTACGCTGAACGATGATTGTGTCAAAATCTGGATCAAGCAGTATTCTGACGAAATCTTCTATCCAAAGATCGAATTCGACACAGAACGGCAGGAGATCCAGTACGACATGACCGTAGACGGAACCATACGGGAGATCCATTACAAACGGTTTACCGGTACAAGAGGCCGGTCACGCAGAGTGGATATTGCAAGAAATGATCTGAAGCCTTTGCCACGGATGATCGATGACATCATCCGCGAGGGCTACGATTTCACAGACTGGTACACGCAGCAGCCGCAGGCATAATACCCTGCGGCATCGTTGTCTGCAGATTTTGCAAAAGAAAGGTGCGAATTTATGAAAATAATTGCAAAGGCTTTGATGATTGCCGGAGCATTGATAATGACACTGGTCAGCTTCGTTGCTTATGTGATCACAGAGAACATGGACATTGCAAAACTGTTTACAGGAATCGGCGTGGTCATGGCTCTTACCGGCAGTCTTCTTGATGATTTTGTAAGGGATTATCCCAGACAGTAACATTTAATCACATGTCGAGAAAGGTAAAATAACTATGGAAACAAAACGCAAGTACAAATTTGGTATCAAGCAGAAAACAATCTCCTTCATCCTGTTTCCCTGCATGATGCTGGCACTGTTCTCCTGTATCTACACAGGAATTAACCAGTACAATGACATCAAGGATGAGATCAGAAAAGAGCTGTTGTCTACAGCCTACGGTACGCAGATCATCAGTGAAAGCCTTGGAATGCAGGCCGATAACATGCGTGACGAGATCAACACCTACGCAAAGAACACGGACACAGCAATCACCATCTTCGAAGGTGACATACGTGTCGTATCTTCGATCCAGAACGCCGTTGGTACAAAAATGGATAAGACAATCGAATCCGAACTTCTTGACACAAAACAGCCTCTGTATTCCACAAAGGCTCTCGTAAATGGAGAGTATTACTTGGTTATTACATACCGTTCATTGATAACGGGCAGCTGCTCGGAGCAATCTTTGCCGGTGTCCCAAGAGCGAACGCCAATGCGATCATAATAAACAGCGTCAAAAACATGATTCTTGGAACCATTGTCATCATGTCACTCCTTCTTACGCTGGCGGTATGGCAAATCACCAGATTATTAAAGAAATTATCTATCGCAACAGATTATGCAAACAAGCTGGATGATAACAGCTTATGTGTAGAATTTGACACGAGGATCGGCAATGATACGGATGAATATGCCGGTATCGGCAATATCCTGTACAGGGCCATGTGCAACCTCCGTGACCTGGTGCTGAAGATCAAAAATGTATCATCCACATCACTTGCCATTTCAAAAGATTTAAGCAGCAATGCTGAGATTGCAAACAAGACAACATCAGAAATTGCAAGTGCTATCAGCAACATCACCGACGGAGCACAGAGCCAGGCGGATGACACACAGAAAGTCGCTGAATCAGTACAGACCATGGGTAATGATATTGAAATCATTGCTGACAGCAGTGCAAAGCTGGTTACAGCATCCGAAAACATGGCACAGGCAAAAGACAAGGTCATGGATGTTATGGAAAAACTCAATGAATCCAATCAGATCATCATCAAAGATGTTGCCTCTGTAAATGAGCAGATTGAAGTTACCAACGAAAGCATCGAAGCGATCCGCACGGCAATCAACATCATCCAGGAAATTGCATCACAGACAAACCTCCTGTCATTAAACGCTTCTATTGAAGCTGCAAGAGCCGGTGAAGCAGGCCGTGGATTTTCCGTTGTTGCGTCTGAAATCCAGAAACTGGCAGAACAGAGTTCTGCAAGCAGCAAGACCATCGAAGAAAGCCTGAAGACCCTGGTTGGCAACTACAGCCAGATCGTGCAGAAGATGGAAAATACCACAGAAAACGTAAAAACGCAGGATGCTATGTTAAGGGAAACGCAGACTGATTTTACATCTTTGCAGACCGGCATCATGGAAACATCCGACCAGATCAATGGTATTACTTCATACGTGCAGGACATCAACTCCCGTAGACAGATGATCAGCGAAGCTGTCTCAAATCTTTCTGCCGTGTCCCAGCAAAACGCTGCCAGCAGCGAAGAGGTTATGGCAAGCATTGAAGAACTGAACAGCATTATGACCATGGTCGACAGCAAAGCTACGGAGCTTGACAAAATGAATTCCGAACTGAGCGAATATGTTTCTGTATTCAAAGCAGAATAGAAAGGAACTGAATATGGGTATTTATTTAAACGCAGAAATGGCACTGAAAATGAAAGATTCACCGGATGTGCGTAAGATCGTCTGTGAAACAGCGCTCAGCTGTTACGATGATGTGACACATCTGCTGGAAGAATACTGTGTGTCTACTGTGGATGACCTCTGCAAGCTGGTCACCGTAGAAGACCTTCTCAGTGAAGAGTTTGATGTCACAGACACCGGTGATGGATTCGATGTATCGTTCTACGACGATTGCAGCAGAAGTTTCTCAGAAAGTATTTCTGAAATGTTCACAAATCTGCTCCCTTATCTTGGCGACGAATCATACCTTACCATGGAATCACCGGATGATGGCGGGTGGTTTGAATCATATGAAGCAAAGGAACATCAGCTTATCACAGGTGACAAACATGATTTTTACACAGATGATTCCGGATCCCCGTCGGATGATGACGTTGCTGACGCCATCATAAGTGCGGCGAAAGAACTCACAGACAAGCCTGAAAGCAGAAATGGTCTGGCAGACCGGCTGTCCAAAGCAGAATCATTGAAAGATATTGTTGCTATATTATCAGAAAGGGTCGTAGTATAACCGGAAAACACCTCTACGAAAAAGACATCAAAATGTCATGAAATATGCCTGTCAGGAATAACTCCCGGCAGGCATATTTTTTTATTCATATGACATTTCTTCTGTGCCGCTTTCCGGCTGGATATTATCGAGCAATTCATCCGCAGTACGTGATGTCTGTAACTGGTCACTCTGACTGCTCATCTGCAGATACTCATTCTGTGACGGATTATATACATTATCCGTTGCATCCTTATATTCCTGATACCACTTACTGATCTGGTTCGCCGCAAAGGCACCACCGGCAAGTAATGCAACAGATTTGCCGATTGCTTTCCAACACCCAGACTTTGAATTTTTTACTTCCGGGTCATTGAAATCGCTGACACGATCTTTGAAAAAACCGAACAGCTTGGAACCAACCGCCGGAACTACATACATACCGGCAATTCCTGCTACACCAGCCATACCGGACTGTGCATCATCTTTGTTTTCAGTATTCATTCCATAGATTGCTTCACCGATACCATATCCGACGCCGACTTTTATTGTGTTTTTGACAAGACCACCAACGGACTTGGTGATCGAAGACCATGCTCCCATAAGAACCCTCCTTTATGATCAGAACGGTTCCGGCTCATCACCGAAAACATCGGCAAGACCTGTTGCAAAATCTTCCCACTGGTCTTCCACGACAGGTACTTCCCTTGCGGGAGCACCTTTTGCCGCTTTATCGGATTTCACAAGCGCTCTGGATTTCTCATACAGCTCTTTGAACCCCGGTGCATCGCTGCCAAGCGGAGCACGCAGAGGAACTTCAACTTCATGGTGATGATCACCGTTCTTCAAACGGACACGCACCGGAATATTCTCATCCTGTGCCGTCAAATCAAACATCTTATATTTCGTGGATGCTTCCACTTCAACACGTCCGTTCTTAGGAATAAACGCTGATGCCCAGCCATCTGTAGACTGGTCACAGCGGAAACGCACCTTATAAGCCTTTGAAGTCTCTTCCACACCCCAGATATTCTGTATGGAAACTTTCCGTGATCTATTTGCCTTTGGCATATCAAGTCACCCCTTTACATTCCAAATGATTCCTGCTGCTCTGTATCCGACATCCCGGGAACATCCGGCAGCTCACGCTGTTTCGGAAAACCGCTTACATTCTTAAGCGGCTCAATGAGTCTCTGCTCGCTTGCCGTAAGATCAATACCGCAGCCCATCTTCGCCAGCTTATCCACGTATTCGTTACCTTTAATGCCGGTATGACCCTTTGTGTGAATAAAATTAACCGCCAGACCGGATCTGCGGACCCTATCCACGAAATTACCATAATCAATCGTATAAGCCGTATGTGGTGTTTCCACATGATCACCGATCAACCCGATATGCTTCAAATCATGGCAGATAGTAACGGAATCATACTTTCCGCATCTCTGTGCATAGTCAAGCGCAACTGTCGCAGCCTTGATCTCGCCTTCGATGTTGTTACCATTGAACTCGCAGGGAGCGCCGCCAACAAACACCTTTGGTGATTTCTCATCTTCAACATATACACCATAGCCGTAGCCATTCGTCTTTGCATTATAGCTGCCATCCACATAGATAAAAGCGTGGCGGCCGGCATATTCTTTTGCGAATGGATCTTCTGCAGGTTCCTCTTTGCCAGTATCTGCCCCGCCGTTCTGATAAGACTGTATGAATGCTTCAGCATCCTTTTTCTCCGGAAATCCCTTAAAGGTTGCGTTCGGAAATCCGTTCACCTGAGCCTGGCAGTCCGGCCAGCTCTCATAAATACCGGGTACTCTGCCAACAGCAACTGCATAATATTTGTTCTTTGCCATATAATCCTCCTAAAATGAAAGGGAATCACCGGAGTCACAGTCTCAGCAATTCCCCTTATTTAACGCATTGATGATTCACTTTAGCTGCATTCAGGTCCATCCATCTCAGCGGAAGCCGTAATACCACCAAGATCCAGATCAGAAAACTCAGCCTGAAGACCAGCCATAGATCTGTCAATACCACCCTTGACCATGGCTTCTGCTGCACCGGATGTCTTTTCTGTCTCTGTCTTTGTTTCCTCAGACGCGGACGCCATTTCCTCAGATTTTTCTGTTTCAGACTCTGCTGTCTTTGTACCGGTTTCAGGTGTATCCATACTTGCTGCCAGCTGCTTGATTTCTTCGTACTTCTGGCCAAAGGATGTTTCTGCAAACATATCCTTTAACTTTGTACCGGCAGAAGCAATAGATTCTTTGATTGCCGTGATACCATGAGCATCCTGCCAGTCCTGAACAGCCTCGAACTTATTTGCCAGTGCAATGCGGTTTGCATCATCACCGAAATAATCAGACTGCAGATTCTCTACGGCTTTCTTGTAATCCTCAGACTCCGGATCATTTGCATACTTCTCATCCAGCTCGTTCTTCTTGTCAACATATTCATTGATCTGATGAACAGGTTCCATCAGATGATTATATGTTGTGGATGCTTTATGATAAGCTGATGCCAGTGTGTTTGTAAACGCAGAAGGCTCTTCTGTTTCACCGGTATACTCAGCATTTGCACGCTGTTCTAACACTTTCTGCTTGTCAGATGAAGGCATCTGGTCCGGGAGATCTGCTCCTGTACGCCATACCTCTTCTTTTGTCAACTGTTTTCCAGTCGTAGTAGCCATTGCTTTGTTCCTCCTATATCCTGATAAAATTTCATAAACATATTCCAATAATGATAATAACCATTTCGACTGTTTATATAATATATAATATAAGCGTGCTTGTCAAGAGCAAATTGCAAAAAAAATCAGACCATTTCAGTAACAGAAATGGTCTGATAATGATTTCAGATATGTACGATAGATGCCGGACTACTCCATTTTGGAACGGAGTTTTCCGAGCATTTCTTCTTTCTGCTTCGGATCCTCCACGGTTTCGTCAATAACGATAGACGCTTCGGTATAAGCAAGCACCTGGTTCATCAGCTGGCTCATTGCCGGATTCTTCTCTTTCTCAGCAGCCTTCTGGATCTTGTCAAATGCCTGTCCAAGCGGCGTAGAACGGTCCACCTGCATATTTTCTTTGTCAACAATAATAGTGTCTGTATTTGCCATGATATGTCTCCTTTCACATTGCGTTTATAAAATGATTATACTAAAAACCAGTCTGTCAGTTAAATCCACAGCCGGAATTGCTGTCATGCAGATCAATCACCGGACACTCACTGTCAGGTTCACTGGTAGCAAGCTGGCCGGATGCTTCAATCATCATCTGATTCAAATGATCTTTCGTATCCATCAGCTGGACGATTGTCTGGGCCGCTGTCACATCCTGTGTCTGCTTGAAAGAAAAACGCAGCAAATTGATCGCTGTGTTTACAGCTTCAATGTCATGCTGCAAAATATCCTTTGTCAATCGCATCCATCGTCACCATCCAACTCATCATCCTCAAAACAGTCATCGTCGTCATACTCACCGGGACGATGCATTGCCATATAATCATAGACACACACCATTCTCGCAAATAATGCGAAAATCACAACTGCCAGTACAGATAAGCCTCCGACCACAGACGCAATAATAACACCTTTCTTCATACGAATCACCTCCATGCTAATATAATACCATAAAACACCTCATTTATCAACAGATATTACAAAAAATATCCAGAAAAAATAGCAAAGGAGAGACCCCGTTACGCTGCTAACGAGGCCTCTCCCGAAAGGAACACATATCAACCGCATTTCCAGTATATCATACAAAAAATGGATTATCAATTACAAAAATCAGGGTTTCGCATATTTATACGTTGACCATGCAGAAACATTACCGTTTGCATCCACAGCATTCACACAGACATAATATGTCCGGCCGGATGACATGCCATTGATCAACACCGAAGTTCCGCCAAGCGTCAAAGACGCCGCTTTTACCGTGTATGCAGAATCTGCATAAATCTCAACAGTATATTTTGCTGCACCTGCAACGCTGTCCCATTTCAGACGGCTCTTTGTATCAATCGCTGTCACAGATAAATTCTGTGGTGCCGTGATACCTGACTGGCTGCCGGAATTGCCAGAGTTATTATTACCGGAACTCTCAGAAGACGACTTAAATTTGCATACCGTCCATGCAGAATAAGTATTATTTGCGCCGATAGAACGCACTCTTGCATAATAAGTATTGGCTGCGTTCATGCCAGTGATCTTTACAGATGTTCCACTCATGGACAACTTTCCAAGAAGGCTTGAAAAGTCGGAACCGGAACTGATCTGTACTTCATAACCAGATGCATTGGAAACAGTTGTCCATGTGATACGGCCAGAATTTCCGGAAATCACTTCGTAAGAAATTTTGTCCGGAGCCGCAATACCTGTAGACTCTTCTGTACGGTCAGAATCTGTACTGGAAGATGATCCGGAAGAACCGGAACCAACTTTCAAATAAACCCAGTTGCTGACACTTCCGTCAGAACCGACAGCCTGCAAACCAACGTAATACGTCTTCGACATGTTTAACCCGTTTAAGTTAAACGCCGCACCGGAAGTATTCAGGGAACCGACTTTAGAACCTGTCGTGGAATTCAGCAGTACAACCACATTCGTAGAAACAGAATTGCTACCGGGAATCCAGGAAACCTTACCTGAAGAATCCGAAACCTTTGCATAGCTTGCAGCCGACGGAACACCAAGCGTCAATGTGTCCGAACCGGCAATATTATTCGTTCTGACGGTAAGTACGGCCCAGTCTGAATAATATGTCACGCCGCTGATACTCTTAAACGCACGGATATAAGCATATACAGGTGTTCCTGCCGCAATACCGGAAACATGGACACCGGTAGCTGTCGTATTAAGACTGGCGAGCTTGTCCTGTCTGTCAGCATCAGAATACAACAGAATAGAATAACCGGATGCATTGTCTGTGGCATCCCAGCTTAAATCAAACGTATCATCTTCACGAATAGATGACCTGAAATTCTTCGGTGCATTTAATTTTACCTCTTCATTGTCACGATATGCAGCAAACTTGCTATCAATGTAAGTAATCTGTGACCAGTCAGAATAACAGGTTTGTCCATCATTGACACCAACGGCTCGAATCTTTATGAGCATATCACGTCCGGCAACGGATGCCACACGGATGTGGTTCACAACAATACGGGCGCTACCGATAGAGCTGTTATCGCTGTTGTCATAGACCTTTACTTCATAACCTGATGCACCGGCAACTTCTGTCCAGTCAATACGGATCGTGTCACTGGAAGAATCATAAGTACCGGACAAATTATCAGGAGCAGACAACGCTACAGAACCGTCACCCTCAAAACCGGTCGTATCATAGTAAGTCGGCACGTAATCGGAACCTGACATCAAAGGAACCCAGCCTGTGCTCCAGTCTGTCGAAATCTTATGTTCATTTGCACTGGTATCATATTTCTTTAAATTCGACTCAGAAACATTAAACAGATAACGGCCGCCGAGAGAATCGTTCCAGGTAGCATCCACACAATAATATTTCCCATCGTCAAGCTGGATCACATTCCACGCATGACAGTTTGACAGAACAGTCATTGTGTCAACACCCATGGCATTCATCATCATGGTGAACACCTCTGCATAACCGGCACACACGGTACGGTTCTCAACCAGAACGGAATAAATAGACTGGTCATAAGTTCCTGATATGTAAGAAACAGCATCGCAGATCTTCTGATGTGCAGACACCTCTTTCATATATGTCGTTGTCTCATAATCACTGCAGGATACGATCCACTTGTCAAGCTCTGTGAATACGGAGTCCGTATAACGGGCTCTTGCGTCACCATCTGCAAACTGGTTATAGATCGTAAACCAGATCTTTGACGACGTTGTAAGAAAAACAGATGATGCAAAATAATACTGTGGATTATTATACAAAAACAGCTGTGCCACGGCGAACGCCTGCTGCTTATTCAACCCGAAACTTGCAAAATCAATACTGCTTGTCACATAATAACTGTAACTGGAAGTCGTATACTTCGTAGCATACACGTTAGAATTATTCAAATATGCAAGCAGCAAATCATCACAGGCATCATACATCGCACGTTCACTGGATGACAGACGGGATGGCAGTGTATCTGAAACGTATGCTGACCAGTCATGTGACCCATAAGAATCTGCCAGTTCGCCGGCATAAGATTCGTTCACCACGGCATCCTGGTCGATTTCATTTCCAGCCGCAACAGGAATGTTCACAATCTCCGGATCCAGAGCGCCCTCTTCCAACGTGACATCCGCCACA
>ERZ808252.1464-NODE-1464-length-17157-cov-119.549059_pt1 | contig 17157 bp, 10 predicted proteins | sample MGYA00521242_ERZ808252 | MGnify/ENA primary metagenome ERZ808252 (study PRJEB31516, sample SAMN03275581) | gut metagenome | biome: mammalia-associated habitat; material: feces | host: Papio cynocephalus | place: Kenya | collected 2012-08-07 ...
AATTTAGAGGTAATTCAAAATTTATTTTCTATAAAAAGCTAAAGTAAGAGAATAGCTTCCATCACTTAAAGTTGAAATATAAGAATAGGCGAATATTGCCCCATCCTTATAGTTATAAAACTTAATAGATCCGCTTGAATTTTCTCCAGCATAAGACCAATTCACTACATCGCTATTTAAAGCATTAAGATATTCTTCATAGGCTTTATTTAAAGAAGTCTCATCAGAATAAGGAATTGAAATAAATACACGATGATCATTTCCTGTATAGTATTGAGAAACACTAACTTCTTTATTTTTCCCATCAACCAAATTAGATAAATCAGGGATTCTAAAAGCATTACTAGCAGATAGCCTATCTTTAATAAATGGATAAATATCTTTTGTATCACTTACAATTTTAAAACCATTATAATTAAGTTCGATAGTTAGCGTTTTATTTTCTTTTGAGTAAATAATACCTAAAACATAATATCCATCATTACTAACGTAAACTGGGTAACCTAAACTATTTGTATATTCTTCGTTTTTCGTCCACTTATTGGTTTTTTCTAATTTTTCTTCATACTTAGATACATAGTCTTCATCAAGATTACTTGCTCTATAGTAATGCGTATAACCGAGTGATGAATCATTAGAAGTATAATATCCTGAAGTATAATATCCATCAGTTTCTATTTCAGGAATATTATAAATATCACCACCACCTTCGTTACTTTTTTTAAACCAATTACTTAATTCCTCATTAACGCTATCTTGTTCATAATAAAATACAGAAATATAATCTTTAAATAAACCAGTTATATTATTTTTGGAATAATAATTTAAAACCATTCCATATTCACTATTTCGCGAGTTGTAAATAAATTGAAGTGTACCATCATCATCTTCTACTAAAACACCTCTATAACCTTTATTGTTTAAAGTTTTTAAATAAGCCTCTAATATATCTTCATTTAGGCCAGAAGCATAATAACCAGCAACTTTAATATTAGATAAAGTTCCTCTTAAGATAGTTCCATAAACATTAATTCCAGGAATCTCCCCAAAAACATCAGGATTAAAAGCTGAAGGATATACCCTACTATAGATATCGTTAAAAGAATCCATATCTAATGTATAAGTTGCACTATCTTCAATAGTTACTTCAACCATTCCCTTTTTAATACCTATTTTTTCTTCTTCTAAAGATAAATTATCAACAATATTGGCCGTAATTTTAACAGACATTGTTGAATCTTCTATGTATAATGGCTTGTTATTACTATCTTCATATAATGTAAAAACATCTTTATAGTTAGAAAGGTATGATAAAAAACTATATGTTGGATTTTCATCATCTGATTTTGGGATATAGTATATTTTCTTTTCTCTGATATCACCATCTATATAAGATTTATGGATAAATTTTTCATCTTTTGAATTCTCACTTAATATAAACGAATTATCATTAATTAAACTTCTAATATCTAATGCAAAGAAACTAGAAGAGAAAAAATTAGTTGGAAACTCATCTTCTTTATCGTTAAAACTATAAGACAAATTTAAAGTTTTATTCTCTTCTTTATAATCTAAATTAAGTGTATAAACATTTAGTTTGTCAATATAAGATGTTTCACTTATTTTATTAAATCCATATTCATTAATCAAAGAATCAACATAATAATCGTATTTAGTCTTAACTATTCCATTATATGTAAAAGAATTAGCAACTGAACTATTATCACCATATTCAATTGTTGGCTCATTTAAAGTTTTTATATATGGAATTGGAGAAATATCATTATATTGATACGAACCTAGATAATAACTTATATGATTTTCAATATCTTCTTTATATGAAGAAACATAAAAACCAGCATAAACATCAATTGATGAATAAAGAGGAATTTCATAAGTAAAAATATTTCGATTATCCTCGCCTACATCTAAATTTAAAGCGCTGTCTTTACTAAGATACCAAAAGTCAAAAGTTTCGTCCCCATCTTTAGAGGTTACTTTATCTAAATTATTTTTAAGCTCATTATTAGATTCTAAAATATCACTAACTCTTTGACCTTTTTTAAGATCTACATTAATTACACTATCTTTAGAATCCATTGTATGAAACTTAACATATATTGAATCACTTTCTTTATTAGTGCAACCAACTAGGGGTAGTAATGGAACTACTAATAACGAATATAAAACCTTTTTAAATTTCATAAAACACCTTATCTAAAACAAAAAACTAAACAATTTATTAATTATTAAGCAATTTCTTCGACAGTATAGCTGCCATCAGTACATGTAACAACACAACCATTAACAAGTCCACTTCCAGTTAAAGCTTTCTTAGCTTGTTCAATTGTTCCATTAAATGTAACAGATTTTAAATTGTTACAATTTTCAAATGTGTAACACCAATCTTCATCATATGTATAAAGATCAATCTCAGGATTCATGATTGTTAAACTTGTTAAATTTTCACAATTCGAGAAGGCATCTCCACCAACTGTTGCAATATTTTCTGGAAGGTAAACTGAAGTTAATCCAGAACCATCGAATGCATTATCATAAATTTCTGTAAATGAAGCATCAGTAGAGAAGGTAAATTGAGTCAATTTCTTAGCATTTTGGAAAGCATAATAATCAATAGATGTAACTTTTGAAGTATCAAAACCTAATCCTTCATAAGTTATACTTTCACAATTTTTGAAAGCACTTTGCGAAATCGAATTAATTACCGTTCCACCCCAATTTATTGAAGTTAAAGCTTTATCGCCTTCAAAAGAACCAGTTTCAAAGGTTGTTGAATCATTTTTATTAGCCATTATTCCATTTTTAAATTTAATGGTTTGAAGTTCTTCCATTTGTTTGAAAGGACCTCTACTAACATCAAACTTACCATTAACAACAAGAGAAGTATATCCTGTGCCTTTAAACCAAGCACCATTCATAGTTGTAAGTGTTTCAGAAAGTACAAGGGTTCCAGTTAAAGCTGTTCCACTAAATGCATCGCTCCCAACATTATTTAATGATGAAGGAATATTAATACTTGTAAGACTTGAACAATTTTTAAAAGCATTTCTACCAATTTTAGTTAATCCTTCAGGAAGAGTGACAGATGTTAATTTTGTTCCAGTAAATGAGGATTCGCCAATTTCTGTAACCGTAGTTGGAATATTCACTTCACTAAGAGCTTCATCATCTTCAAATAAGCTATCAGGAATAAAGGTTAAAGATGCATTAATCGTTACTTTACTTAAAGTTGATGAATTAGATAAAGCACCACTTCCTAAACTAACTAAAGTTTCTGGTAAAACAACTTCACTAAAATGATTTCCATTAAAAGCATCATCACCAATACTAGTTAACTTAGTAAAATCAAAACTAGTAAGTGGAGCGTCTTCAAAAGCACTTTCACCAACGCTTGTTATTGATGCACCATTTAAATTAAGTGTACTAAGCGAAGAAGCACCAGTAAATGCATCATTAGCAATAGAAGTGATTTTAGAATTTAAAGTAACTGATGTAAGACCAGTTACGTCACTAAATTCACCTTCACTAACACTATCATTATTAATAGTAACCTTGCTGATTAATTCATCTCCAGCAAAAGCATTACTTCCAACATACTTAAGTGTTTCAGGTAAGACAACTTCTTCACCAAAGTTAGCCGATGTTAAGCCATTAAATGCATCGTTGCCAAGATATTCAAGCTTTGATGGAACGTTAATTCCTAAAAGGCTATACGCACCATAGAAAGCCTCATCACCAATATAAGTTAAAGTTTCAGGAAGTTTAATGCTTGAAGAAACGTTACTAATTCCTGAGAATGCGCTATTACCTATTGTTTTTAAAGCACTATTTTCTGAAACAGTAAATTCAGTTAAATTACTTGCGTTAGAAAAAACTGAGGCATTAACAGTTGTTACGGTACTTGGAAGTACATATGAAGTTAAAGAATCATCTCTAAAATAGAAGAATACTTCAGTCTTATCTTTATTATATACTGCACCATCGCTATCCTTTTTAATATTTCCGTTTTCGGAGAAATGAATATTATCATTTAAATTTGAACAGCCATCAAAAACGTTTTGACCAATTTTTTCAATACCTGCACCAAATGTAAAGGAAGTTAAGTTTTTAGCATTTTGGAAAGCATAATCACCAACAGATTTTACACTATCAGGAAGAACAATCTCTTTTTGTTCACTTAAACCATATCTTAAGCCACTAAAACCATAATCATCGATTACTTCAAGTTTATTATTAAAGACAAATGATTGAATTTTAACAGCGTTAGAGAATACATATTTTCCAACTTTCTTTAAGTTAGCACCAAAAGTAACTTTTGAATATCCTTGATCATAGAAGAAAGCATAATCAGCTAATGTTTCAACAGAATCACTAATTACAAACTCTTTTAATTTTTCTTCTTCATTATTATCAAGATAAGCTTTACTTGGGACACTATATAAAATTTTCTTATCTTTACTATATAAAACACCATTTTCTACAGTATATTTGGTATTATCACTAGAAACAATATAAGTAGTTAATGCTTGAGCTTCATCTGTTCCAAATAAACTTACATAATTAAAATCTAAATTAGAAAGTCCTAAGTCAAGAGATGCAAGAGAATCAGTACCAACTAAAATACCAGTTCCTAAATTAACAACACTAGTTGGTAATTTAAATGAAGTAATTGCAGTACCATAGAAAGCTTCATCACCAATACTTAAAAGACCTTCATTTAAAGTTAATGTAGTTAAACTATAGTTAGAGGTAAACACATCTTTTCCAATATACTTAAGAGATTTAGGAGCGTTAAATTCGTTAAGCCCACTATCTTTAAAGGCGTAATCAGAAATTCTTTCAACTTTTGAGTTTTCGCTAAATTTAATAGTACTTAAATAACTAGTTTCTTCAAATGCGCTAACAGCAATTTCAACGACATTACTACCAATAGTAACAGTAGTTATATCTGTATTGTAGAAAAATGCTTCTCTACCAATTGCAGTAACTGGAAGATTATCTGAAGCTACATCAGGAATTATAATTTCAGTATCATAATTTTCATCATCAAGACCAATAACTGTAAGACTCTTACCTCCATTATTAATCATGTATTTTAACCCGTTTTCACTAAAAACTGAGGTACTTACACTAAAATGCGCAACAAATGTTGTATCGGCTTTTAATTTATATGTAGAAAGATCAACAGGTCTTTTGGCTTCATCACCCTCAACATACCAATAATCAAAAGTATAATATTCTCCATTATCAGATGGAGCTTTACTAGGAGTTTCTCCTTCATAAACTAATTGTTCATTTTCTTTAAATGAAGTTGTTTCATAAACGGTTCCATCTTCATTTTTAAAAGTAACCGCATATGTGGTAGGAGCTTTAACAACAAAGTCTAAAGTTAAACTGTTATATCCTTCTTCTACCATTGTTAAAGTAACTTTTAAATCATCTGTAACAACGTTTAAAGGATCACCTACGGCAATTGAAGAAGTATATTCAGATGATGATACTTCTATAGGACTACTCTTTTTACCATCGGTTTCGGTGTATTTTACAAATGTAAAACCTTCAAGTGAAAATAAATCACCTTGAATAAAAGTCTTATCTTTTGGTTCTTTACTAACTTCAAAGATCTTTTTAGTAATTGGTTCAACAACTGGAGTATCATCTTTTGGCTCACAACCAGTTAAACCAGAAACACCTAATAAAGCAACTAACATCAATAATTTACAAGATTTTTTCATAATACATTAATTCCTTTCTTAAATATTAATCATCGTATTATTAATGTCTTTAATCTCAAATGAGAAGACATATTCATAATAAATTTCATCAGCTATAACATATTCGTGTATTTCACCACTAAATCCATCATCCTTCCAGTTTGAGGATATATTAAGATCTAAGTAGGAATATACACTATAATAATAAAACAAACTATCATTAGTAATATTTCTAGCACCATTTAACCCACCCATTAAATATTCAATTGGGTAGTAACCAAAATCATCTTTATAAGTAGCTACTCTATATTTATCCTCATCAAGCTTTAAATAATTAGCACTTGTAAAGAGGGTAGTAGAATCAAATATAGTTGAATAAACCCCAATATTTGACTCTTCCTTCCAATCATTCCCTTTTCCATATGTACCTTTTAATATTGGTGTAGTTTTTGAAGCATCATAATAACTTATATGATTATCATTATTTTTAAAGATAACGTGTGATAAACCTAAACTATCATCAATATATTGAGCTTGATTTGATTCAAAAGCATTATTCGTAACTTTTGTTAATGTCTCTCCTAATGCAATTTCATTTTGGAATATATCAGGGATTTCTTTAACTTCATTGCCATTCATATCTTTTAATAAAGCTTTTCCAGAGGCAGTAAATGAATTAATTGAAGTAAAGTTTACTAATTCGCTATTTGTTAAATACGTATAACCTTTACTATTATAGAATTCATCTAACTTTTTATTACTAGTAGTACCAACATCAATTAATTTATAAGGACCTTCAAAATATCTTTTATATGAAGTAGCTCCCATACTTATTGTATAAAAAGAAATAGAATCATTTTTTAAAACTGGAACAATAAAATAAGTAAATACAGTTTCATTATTCATACTCCTTGTTCTTGTAAGTCCTAAATTTCTTAAGGCTGAATCAAATAATTTTGAATTTTGAGTTGAATACCCTAATACAAATTTATAATCCTCACCATATAATCTTTCGATTAATGGATTATAAGTAAGACTTTTTGAATTAAAAAGAAGAGATAAAGAAGGATAACTTGCATTAAAACGATTTTTCTTTTCAATTTTGTCTTCATCTTTTCCATAAGGTAAAAATTTAAATTCAGAATCTAATGAATTAGCAAAGAAATAATAAATATTTCCATCTTTATTTGCCGATAAGCCTTGATGCAAAGTAGCATCAAACATAAAATTTTCACCTTTATAAAATGTATTATTTGGTTTTATTGATACAGCTTCTCCACTAGCACTTAACTCAAATCCTTTAGCAATTGTATAATTAGTAAAAGAATTATTTTCAAAATAATTAACTAATGTTTCATAAGAAGGATTGGCCGCAATATTAAAAGTCATAACTTTATAACTGCCTTCACTTGTAAGTTTTATAACAGCTTGACCAGGTCTATTTAACGCTAGATATTTACTTTTCTTTAAAGAAGGTAACGAATTAGAAGGCGTATAACTTTCAACTAATGGTTCTTCATCTTCAGGAGACAAAATTTCATAATCAAAATCTAAATCACTTCCACTATTATTCGTTTCATAAATGCTAGGAACGACTTCAACATAATCACTAAGATTAATAATCTCTCCTTGCATAAGCCCTTCAAAATTTTTAACTTCGAAATGTCGAACTTTTAAAGAAGAATCTATAGGCAACTTTTCGTTAGTTGGGTTTTCGTTACTATTACAACCAGTTAAACCTAATAAAGATAAAAGACAAAATAATATAATTTTTTTCTTTAACATGATTTATTCTCCTTTCTTATTCAACTATTGAATTCAAAATCGTCTTTAATTTTGAATTTGTAGATCCAATATCATCTACTGTAACAGCTAATTTCCAAGTATAATTTTGATCTATTGGAAGAAGAGTTTTTGGATAAGTAATTTCAAGATTAGCATGTAAAGCAATAACTAAACCATTATCATCATAATCAATATTAAAAGTTACACTTGCGTATTGGCTTTGAATTAATCTAACTAAGGTCTTATCGTTTGTAAGTAAAGGATTAAAATAACCAAAAGAAATAGTATTTGCTATTAATTTTGCACCAGCCTCAGAACTACCTAAGTATTTATAAGTGTAGTTATTTAAATCAACTTCAGGATAACCATTTTCAATATCCGTTTTACCATAAGCATAAGCCATCACAAATCTTGCAATATGTTGATATCCATACCAATAAGCTGAAGAACTTGTTGAGCCAGCCATAATGTATTCACCAACATTTTTATATTTTCCATCCACTTCATAATAGTGATATGTTTTCTTATTTTCCGTGAATAATCCACCAGGAATTATAGTTCCACTAACCCATGATCCATGAAAATTATTGTCCCAAAAAGCATCTTTTGTTATATAGGTTTTAGGGTAATAACCAAAATCTTCAAAATATTTTGAATAATAAGGATTCATCTTACTAACTACTTTTCCTTTACTATCATAAACTTTCGAATTAGCTGAAACGGTATAATCAAATTTATTATTTATGTAATTTAAAGCAGAAATTAATTTAGAAGTATCTGGTTTAACTGGGGCTTTCATTTCATCAATATATTTATCAAGGGTTGGAACTTTACTACCACCAATATTATAAACTCTAACTTCTGGAAGATATCCTATACTTGTTCCACTAGAATTCATTAAGACAGGTAAAAAATAAAGTTCATTATTTTTTTCATAAGAATATACAGTTGCTGGATAATAATAAGTTCCATTAACAGTAAATACTCCATTAATGTAATATAGTGAAAAGAAAAATTGATCAAGTTCCTCGCTTGTACCACTAAACATATATGTATATCTTGAATAAGCAGTATTTCTTGATAAATTAGTTGTATAACCCCAATAAGAAGAATCACTAAATTTAGATAAATTAACTGCTCTACTTAAAAAATCATTCTTTTTTCCAGCTGGAGGAAGAATGATATCAATATCACTATTTATAGAATCTAAATTAAAGTTATAAACATTATCATCTTTAGTTGATAAAAGGAAACCAATCTTATTAGTTTCGTTATAAAAATAATTATTGCCTCTATAACCTTTTAATAAAACATCTCGATTATTAGTATCTTGATTTAATTTCATTCTCTCAAATTCATAATTTGACTCAGTTTTATTAAGGGTACTTTTAAAAGAATCAAATGTTTTTGATTCTTTTACATTAATTTCATAAACAATTGATTCATTATTTGCACTAACTTGTAGATAAACAACGCCAGGAGAGGTCAATACTAATTTATTTTGTTTTGTAGAATCAGTGAAAAAATAAGCAACACTTTTCGTTTCTTCACCATTTAAGATTTTAGCTACAAAAGTTGTAGCACTATCACTTTCGTTTTTTCCAGGAATAACCTCAATATAATCATTTAAATTAAGCATCATTCCTCGATAAACATTGTCAAAATTATTTTTTAAATAAAATTGAGTTTTATCACTTCTTTCAGGTTTTTCATTATCAGAAAGATCAGTATTATCTTTAATAGGTTCTTTATTAGTTGTATTACAAGAATAAATTGGTAAAAGAAAGGCTAAAATAAATAAAAATTTAGTTAATTTATTTTTCTTCATCTATACATCCCCCCTCAGTTTCTAAATTATAAGAAACATGATAACAAATGTTAATATAAAATGCATAAAATATATACAAAAATTATGTTATTTAATATATTTTTAATCATTTTTTAATATATTTTTAGATTTATTTTTATAATCTAAAAGATATAATGATTATGAAAATTGGGAGGTTTTATCTATGAATGATTTATTAAATAGAATTATCGATATGCATATTCATACAGAACCAGATTTAACAAAAAGAAATTATAATGATTTTGAACTTGTTGATGCGGCAAATAGAATTAACGCTAGAGCAATAGTTATTAAGTCTCATCATGGTTCAACTGTTGAAAGAGCTTGTTTATCTAATTTATATAACAAAGATAAATATAAAAATAATTTAACTATATTTGGTGGAATTGTTTTAAATTATGAAGTAGGTGGACTTAATCCTAAAGCTGTTGAATATGCTTTAAAGTTAGGTGCTAAAATTGTTTGGTTACCTACAATTGATGCTCGTAATGAATATATAAAAAGAGGAAAAATAGGTGGTATTTCTCCTCTCAATGATAAAGGTGAAGTTAAAGAAGAACTTATTGAAATATTTGATTTAATCGCTAAATATAATGCTATATTAGCTACAGGACACATAAGTTATGAAGAAACTTTAAAAGTAGTAGAAAAAGCTAGAGAGCATAATGTTAAAAAAATTGTTATAACTCACCCAGAATATTGGATTGTAAACGAATCAATTGAAGAACAAAAATATTTAGTAGAAAAATATAATGTTTTACTTGAAAAAGTATATATTCAACCATTAAAAGATGGTCATTGGGTTGATAATATGAAAACTGATTTAGAGGCTATAAAAGCTATTGGTTATAAGCATATTATGATTGCAACTGATTCAGGATATTATAAAAATGATCCATGGGAAGTAATGCTTGATAAATATGTTACTTATTTATTAAATAATGGAATTCCTAAAGAAGAAATAAAATATATGACACGTGTTAATCAAGCAAAGCTACTTGATTTAGATTAATTTAAAAAAGGCGATAAAAGTTTAATCTTTTATCGCTTCTTTTATTTTATTAAGACACAACTTATCAGCTGGAAGAAAAGGAATTTCATTAAGCTCATCTTTATTAATCCACTTAGAAGCTTCATGTTCTAAAAGTTCTAAATGAGGTTTATTAAGGTGCGTGAGATATACTTTCATATTTAAAAAGAAATTAGGATATTCATACTCAACACTACATATAAATTTATCAATTTCTATATCCGCATCTAATTCTTCTTTTATTTCACGTTTTAGGGCTTTTTCCTCAGTTTCACCATCATTTACTTTTCCACCAGGAAATTCCCAACCATCTTTAAATTCACCATATCCTCTTTGTGAAACAAAAATTAATTTATCTTTTTTGATCACTGCTGCTACAACATTTATAACTTTTTTCATATTAATAACCTATACTTTTGAAGTTAAATAATCATATATATCTTGTCTTAAAGGAACTTTAAGCTTAAAACACACTTGAACATAACTAATGCCACTACGTTTAAATTCACGCATTGTATCAATTAATGGAATTACTTCACCTAAAAAATAATGCGATGAATCATTATCACTATCTTTTAGATTTTTATCAGTAGTAGAAACTGAACTTTTTCTAACAAATAAATAAACTTTTACACCATTCTTATCATGATTATATAAAATTTGCATTAATTTATCTTTTAAGTGAACATTATGCCTACTGTTCCAAAAGAAAGTATCAATATTTAAAAATCTATCGTCATACTTAGTAGCCTCAGATATAGTTGGATCTTTATCATAATTAACAAATATTGGGAAAGTATTTGTTAATTCATTATATTGATACCCATATAAAGTGCTGCCAATGAGCTTACCATAATTTAAAATTTGACATACATCATTTCTAGTATATTTTTCAAATAACCTAAACTCAGTATTTTTATATCTTGGAGTATATTTTATTTCGTTACGTTTTAAAGAAAAATTAATTAAATCCATAACATATTTTTTAAAATCAGGATATTTGTCTAAAGAATTTTTAAAATCATTATCAAGCAACATATTAACTTTATCAATAAATGAAGGATAACGATTTTGATATGACTCAGCAGTTAAAATACTAATCATTGTCTTTTTCATGATTGGAGTTGCTTTAATTCCATATTCACTAAATAATTCTTTTTCAAAATCACTATAGGTTCCTGCGTTAATTAAGATTTTTAGTAATAAAGCTTCTTCAACTCTTATTCCTTTTCCAAGTTCAACTGATAGACCTAGTAAAGCCTCTACACAATAGTCATTAAAAAGAGGAATTGTCTTTTTATCGCTATCTTTTATCTTATTTTTTATTTTGCACAAAAATTCATAATAAGAATGATATTTATTACCATACTTAAAGAAACGATAAGAATCAAAAGTAGTTTTATTTAAAAAATCACTATAAGTAGGAACTCTACCTAACTCACCATATAATGATAAAAAATTATCAACCAATATCTTAATAGAACTAAATTTTGCTTTTTCAATCGAACTAAATATCTTTTCACGCGCAATCCTATCAAATTCAATAGTTGAAATTCCTGGAAGAAAATTAGAAGTTACAAGCATTTTACAATTATCTTTATCAGTTGTTTGTTCAAAAGCCAAAGGAATCATAAAATTATTATCATAATTACCAATAAAATCTAAAATTACAACAAAATCTTTAAATTGCCACTTTCTTAAGCCTCTACCAAGTTGTTGAATAAAAATAATTGATGATTTAGTAGGTCTTAACATAACTATTTGATTAATTTCAGGAATATCAATACCTTCATTAAATAAATCAACAGTTAAAATATAATCTAAATAATCTTTACTAATATCAGTTTCTTTTAATTTTTTAATACCTTCTTCTCTTTCAGAAACAGTATTTTGTGCACATAAACTAATTGTTTTATAGCCTCTATTATTAAGTTCTTTAGATAGTTCTTTTGTTTCATCAATTGTCGAACAAAAAATTAAACCACGTAATCTATCGCCACTAAAGCCATAAAATTTACATTGTTCAACAATGTAATCAACTCTTTCTTTACTAAATAATAATTTAAAATCTTTTAATTTATATGTCTCATCATTTATACCTTTTAAATCAGTAATTCCATAATAATGGAATGGACAAAGTAAATCGTCATCTAAAGCGTCATTTAATCTAATTTCAAAAATGACATTATGATCAAACATTTCATAAATTTTTGTTGGATCATCAGTTCTTTCAGGTGTGGCTGTCATACCTAAAATAAATTTAGGGTTATTATTGAAGTGATCAAGAATTTTTTGATAAGTTTTTGAACCGGCTTTATGAACTTCATCAATAACTATAAAGTCAAATGAAAACTTATTAATTTCATTTAATTTAGCGTCTTTTCCTAAAAGTTCAGAAGTTGCAAATACAATACTATTATCGACAATATCTTTTGGATTATATTCAGGGATATTTAAATTTTTGAAAGCTTTACTTTCGCCAGAATAATAAAAACATTTAAAGTTTGCAGGAAAAATCTTTTTAAAACTTTTATAAGCTTGTAATAATAATTCAGTTCGATGAGCTATAAATAATATTCTTTTAGCGCCACAATTTCTTAAACCAAAAAAGCAAGCATAGGTTTTACCAGTGCCGGTCGCCGAAATCAAAAGACCTCTTTTATATTTATTTTTTATCGATAATTCTAAGCAATTAATAAAATTTAATTGCATCTTGTTTGGTTCAACTATATTATCATCAATCTCTTCTTCACTAAATTTTTTAGTTTTTTCTTTATTTTTATTATAAAGTTTTTCGTAATCATCTAAATATTCATCAAGAGGCGTTGATTTATTCCATAACTTAAAAAACTGTTCTTTGACTTGTTTAATTAGTTCTCCATCTTTAGTTGATACAAGTTTAGTATTCCACTCTTTATTTATAGTTAAAGCTTTATCAGTAATATTTGAAGAACCAATAAATAACTTAAAAACATCTTTTTGTTTTATTAGATATCCTTTAGTATGAAATCCTTCATTAATGTAAGATTTATACATCTTAACTTCTATATTATTAAAATTATCTCTTAAATCTTTAAGAGCACTTGGTTCAGTAAAATAAAGGTAATCAGATGTTAAAATTTTACCTTTTATACCCTTTTCTTTTAATTCTTTAAATACTTCTTTAAAAAGTTGTAAACCACCTTTAGTTATAAAAGCAACTGAAAAGAAAAATTCATCTGCATTAAATAATTCATTTTTTAAAGCAGTAATAACTTTTTGTTTTTGTTCATCATCATTATAAATTAATGAAGGTATCATTGAAGAATAGCTTTCATTATTACTATCTATAAAAGCTTGATTTATAGCCGAAAGAATTTCTTTATAAGTATCATTTAGCATAAAATCAGAATATACTTTTTAAGACTTAATTTCAAGATCTTGAGATTGATTTAAAAAACTGAATTTAGTTTAAAAATTCACAATTTATTTTAAAATTTACGCAAACATTTAAATATTAAATGATGTTTAATCATTTTAATTTTATATATTACGATTAAAAAAACATAATCATATAAATTGGTAAATAAATAATATTATCTTTTTCAAAGATTTTGCGTTCATTAGACAATACATAACCTTTTTTTACATTATAATCTTTATTACATAAAAATTTCTTTATTGCACTATGAATTGTATAATCTTTGCCCGACTTAATTTCAAGTGGAACAACTGAAAGATTATTATAATCATCTATTAAAAAATCAACTTCACCATTCGCTTTATTATCATAATAAAAAAGTTTGTATCCATGTGCTTTTAATTCACTTGCGACAACTGATTCATAAACAGTTCCTAGATTAATACTTCTTTCATCATCAAGAACGGCTTTAATATTATTTTTGTATAAAATGTTAGTTAAGAGTCCAACATCATTAAGGTATAATTTTAATAAGTTTTTACTACTAGACTCAATAAGTGGAAATACTAGGGTAGATAATGCTTTAACTTCTAAGGCAATACCAGAATTAATTAAATAATCAAACTCATCTTGATAACTTGAAAATCTTTTACCCTTAATATTTTCAATATTTTGAAGGACAATTCTCTTCTTTTTATTTTCTAAACTAGAAGGTATTAAATCATAAATACGCTTAATTTTTAATTTATGTTCTTTGTCGTACTTACTTGCATCATCTCCATAATAATCATAAATATCCGATTGAATTTTACGAACTTCAACAATGTTCATTTTATCGATAAAACAATTTACAGCATCTGGCAATCCACCAATTAATAAATACTTCTTAAATAAATCTAAAACCTTGGCATGAGTAGTTTCTTCTAAACTTTCAAGTCTATCAAACTTATTTTTCAAAGAGTTAATTGCGTAATCATTAAAGTTATTTGCAAGTAAGAATTCTTCAAAATCTAGTGGAAACATATGAATAACATCAATACTTCCAATAGGAATAGAAGGTGTTTTTATAAGTGTTACCCCAAGCAACGAGCCACTGCAAATATAAGTAAATTTATCATCTTGTTTTAAGAATTTTAACATAGATAAAAATTGTGGATATTGTTGAATTTCATCAATAAAAATAAGCGTATTATCCTTATTTTTCATTTTTTCACCAGCCACCATACTTAATTGTAAATAAAAATCTTCTTTATTATTAACATTTTCAAATAACTTATTACCAAGACTATCTTCAACAAAATTTATCTCAATGTAATTTGTGAATTTATCCTTTAGTAATTCACTAGCAACATATCTAATAATATATGATTTACCAACTTGTCTTGCGCCATCGACGATCATAATTTTATTAGATCCATTTTGTAAATAATCTTTAATAGTTTTTTCAATTTTTCGATGCAACATGATACATTTATTTCTCCATTCGTTATATATATTACACTTTTACTATAAAATTTAATACTAAAAATTACACTTTTCCTATATTTTTTACGGTCAAAAAATACACTTTTCCAATAAAAATGAACTTTAAGAATAATTAACTTGTTTAAAGATATAATTAACTTAAAACTTATATCGCTCCTAAAATAAAAATAGATCATTTTCTTAGACTTACAAAAATCTTTATAATTTCTTTACAATTTAAACTAAATAATCCCGATACAATCGCATTAAATTTCATTTCAATTACCTTAAAAATAGTGTTTTTAAAAAAGAAAAATATTATAATGAATACAAGGAGAAAAATTTATGAAAAAAAATTGTAGTCTTTTAAATTCAGCTTTATCAATAATTTTAGGTACATTTTTATTTTTAATTTATGTTAATTATTTAAAAGCTGATGGTATTAACCTTCTTTTAGGTATCTTTTGTTCTTTAGCAGGTTTATATTATTTTGTTTATGGCGTTATAACTCTTATTTTTAAAGATAAAATGAAACCAGTAGCTAATAAAGTATTAGAAATCTTTGCTGTCGTTTTAGTTCCATTAATGTTATTTTTAATAGTAGTAATTAATATTAATCATATGTCTGATTATATCGAATTAAATGCTTGGTTTATTATTATTTTCACTTTAATTGAATCTTTATTATTTATGGTTGTCTATATTGTCGAAAAAGTAGCCAATAAAGTCGTAAATGATAAAATCACCAAAACTTTAGCCTTAATCTTTATTTTATTTTCATTTATAGATCTTATTTTCAATTATGATGGCACAGTAAATTCAATAGGTAACATTGGTTTAACACGTATTGTTATTTATGTAACTTATGCCGTTTTACTTGTTAATTTAGTAGTAAAGAAAAAAGATTTCACAACTTTAGAATTAAATAAAGAATTTCCTGTTGAAACAAAAGAATAAGAAGACACCAAAGCTTTAGAAAATAAAGAAGATAAATAATTTATATATAAAATTTAATAATTTAAAAAGGATTTAGAGTCAACTAAATCCTTTTTTAGTTTTGTTATTTATTTCTTTAAAATTCATTACTAAATAATAAAAAAGTTTTAAAAATTATATCTATTTATTAATAGCATCAGCAATTTGTTTTAATGAATTAAAATCGACAAAATCAACTGTTTTATTATAGGTTTCAATAAATCCTTTATCTTCTTGACTCAGGTTTTCAACTGGTTTCTTTTTAAGAAAATGATATAACATTCTCATCATCGTTTTATGTTTAAAATTTAATTTAGAATAATCTATACCACCTCTTAAATGGAAAATAGATGAATTTTTTAATAAATATTCTGGAACTTGTTTTTTAAAAGATTCTCTAATTTTATTTATATTTTCTTTATCACTTACGTCTGCAAGCCCTACAGTTACAAGAATAAGTTTGGTGTCTTTAGATACCTTTTTAATAATATTTTTTAATCCTTTTACTCCACCAGCATATAAAGCACCAAAATAAATTATCCCATCATAATCATCTAAGGTTTTAATGTCCTCATAATTTTCTGCCTTAAAATGCATCATTTCACCAAATTTTTCAGCATATCGCTTAGTTGTTCCATATTGACTACCATATATAACTAAAGCATTCATAAAATATTCCTTTTCTACTTTATTTTTAAGATTCATAAACAACTAATTTATATCATATATTCAAGGTTTTTTCTACAATTATAATTTATTAAATATTATTATGATAAAGTATATACTACAAAAATAATTATTCTATTAACCTTAAATTTAGAAAAAATATTACTGTTTAATATCAAATGATGTGAGACAAAATTATTCAACAAAAAAAGCATCTCATTTATAATTCAATTAGTACATTCAATTGTAAAAG
>ERZ808252.1468-NODE-1468-length-17137-cov-4.662218_pt1 | contig 17137 bp, 4 predicted proteins | sample MGYA00521242_ERZ808252 | MGnify/ENA primary metagenome ERZ808252 (study PRJEB31516, sample SAMN03275581) | gut metagenome | biome: mammalia-associated habitat; material: feces | host: Papio cynocephalus | place: Kenya | collected 2012-08-07 ...
CTGACCGTTGGCGAGAGCGGCGGCCAGGCCGGTGTTGAGACCACCGGTGGTCTCATACAGGGCGCAGCCGGCGGCGGCCCAGATCAGGGCGATGATGCCCTCGGAGACCATGGCGCCGTAGAACACGAAGTGGCCCTGCTTCTCGCTCTTCATGCAGCGGGCCATCAGGGGGCTCTGGGTGGAATGGAAGCCGGAGATGGCGCCGCAGGCCACGGTGATGAACATGAAGCTCCAGACGGGGGTGCCGGAGGGATGCATGGAGCGGAAATTGCTCCAGATCTCGGGGATGGTATAGTTGGGGTTGACGAAGATGCCGATGGCCACGCCAACGGCCATGATGATCAGGCAGATGCCGAAGACGGGGTAGATCTTGCCGATGATCTTATCAATGGAAATGAAGGTCGCGATGAAGTAATAGACCAACACCAGGATCAGCCAGAACAGCGTTGTGGTGACCACGCCGGAAGCGCCGCTGTTTTTGCAGAGAGTCACGATCAGACCGGCGGGGCCAACGGCAAACACCGTGCCCACCATGACCAGCAGCACTACGCTGAACACACGCATGACATTTTTCATGAAGCGGCCCAGGTAAATGCCGGAGATCTCAGAGACGGAAGCGCCGTTATTGCGCTCGCTGATCATGCCGGAGAAATAATCGTGGACGCCGCCGGCAAAAATCGTGCCAAAGGTGATCCACAAAAACACGATCGGCCCCCACAGAGCGCCCTGCATCGCGCCAAAGATGGGACCCAGGCCGGCAATGTTCAATAGCTGGATCATAAACAGCTTCCATTGCGGCAGAACAACATAATCCACGCCGTCGTTGATCTTGACGGCGGGAGTTTCGCGGTCATCGGGGGCAAAGGTACGCTCCACGATGGAGCCATAAACAAAGTAGCCACCGATCAGCAGTGCCAGGCAAACCAAAAAGCTAATCATCTCAAACGCTCCTTTCAAAATGTGGTTTTCCTTGGAAAAACATTTGCGCTCCTGTTTTTCAATATATTAGCATATTTTGACGGTAGGTCAATCGCCAATTTTTACAAAATTTTCAAAAAACATGATTGAGTTTAATATCAGCTTTGCGGAGCGGCGAAGCCCGGTCAGCCCTCCCGGAGGGGCAGCGCCACCTGCGTGATGAACTTTGCGGGGTCCTTATGCTGGGGCGGGCCCTCCAGATAGATCCGGCGGACCGTTCCCGCAGGCGTAAGTCCCTGCGCCCGGGCGTGGGTCAACAGCCGCTGCACCACGGCGGGCAGCGCCTCATAGGCCCCGTGATGATAGATGCTGAGGGCCGGCACGGCAGGCAGGACCTCCACATGCTCTCCCTGACTTTCCGGCGGGACGGCCACGCAGAACGCGGTCTCCTGGGGCTGGTCCAGAAGGGATTCCACAAGATACATCCGGTGGGAGATATCCGTGCCGTAGAGCCGCATCCCCTCCAGCGCAGTGCTGCGGAGCAGCGCCGTCCGTTCCGCCACGGTGGGAGCGGAATAGACCCGGCGGTAAACGGTCTGCTGCGGCAGCCGCACCAGCTTCACCTGCGGCGCGGCATCAGAGCGCTCCTTCAGGCTTTCGATGTGGCGGTCCAGCTCATCCCGCAGCGTCTCCAGATGACGGATCAGCGGCGGCAGGTCAAAAGCGCCGTCGTAATATCCGCGGATATCGCTGAGCGAAAGGCCAAGGCTCTGCAGGATGCGGATGGTCCGTATTTTGACAAAGGTGTCGATGGTATAATAGCGGTTGCCGGTGACGCCGTCTTTCACATCCGGCCGGATCAGGCCAAACTCCTCGTAATAGAGAATGGCGCGGCGGGTGATGCCCAGCGCCCGGACCACCTCGCCGATGGAGAATAAACTGCGATCTTTTTTCATAAAAAAGCCCCCCAAAAATGCGAAAAAAGGCTTGCATCGACCGTTAGCGTACGGTGTATGATACTACTATACAGAAAATGGGCAAAAAAGCAAGCAGAAATTGCGCTTGCGCGTTTGCCCGCCCGCAGCGGCCCGTGGGAGACCCTGCAGAAAAGGGGCATGCCCCTTTTTATCCTCCGTATACGGAGGATAAGGCGTCTCTGCCTGGCCGGTGGGATACCCGGGAACATGACACACAGGAGGTATCGAGCAATGAAAAAGAGAATCTTGAGCCTTTTCCTTGCGCTGGCGATGTGCCTGTCGCTGCTGCCTACGGCGGCATTTGCGGCGGAGGACACGACGGAGCAGGAAATGGAGCAGGTCGAGCCTGTTGGGCCTGTTGAGGAGGAACAGGAGCCGCAGCCCACGGAGGGCGGCGGGACCGCCGACGAAACGGGCGAAACGGACGAAGCGGTGCAGGCCGCGCAGGCGCTCATCGACGCGCTGCCGGAGAACGTGACGGCGGAGAACGCGGCGGCGCTGGAAGCGCAGCTGGCCGCCCTCGATGAGGCCCTGGCGGCGCTGTCCGAGGAGCAGTATGCCCAGCTGGATATGACCCGCTACGAGGCCCTCTGCGAAGCCATGAACGAATTGACGGCGGAGCAGGAGAACGGGCACAGCCACCCCATCTGCGGCGCGACGCACACCAACATCGGCGACCATGAGGGCGATTGCGCCGATGTGACCTGGACGGCATGGGATGGCGTGAACGAAATCACCTATGATTCCGAAACGAAAACCGCCTATGTCTATCTGACAGGCAACGCGGAGCGGGATTCCACCCTGACTGTGGCAAAGGGCTGCACGCTCTACCTCTGCCTGAACGGGTATAGCATCACGAAAACAACCCAAGATCGTGACGACTTTGATGGCGTCATCATGATCAATGACGGCGGTACCTTATCGCTGTGCGACTGCAACGGCAGCAGTGCAGGCAACGGTAAGATCACCCACGCTAAAGACAAGATCGGCAGGGGCGTAAGGGTCGGCGATGGAACATCGGGGAACGGGATTCCCACCTTCAATATGTTCGGCGGCGAGATCAGCGGCAACCACGCGGGCGAGACAACTGACAAGCAAAAGCAGGACGGCGCCGGTGTACATATGCAGGGCGGCAACTTCAATATGTACGGCGGCAAGATCACCGATAACTATGTCGATGTGGCGCATAACTACGGCGGCGGCGGTGTGTGTATGTCCGGCGGCAGCTTTACCATGTATGACGGTGAGATCAGCGGCAATACATCGGCAAAATATGGCGGCGGCGTAGCGGTAACATACAGTGCTTCTTTTGTAATGCAGGGCGGCACCATCAGCGGCAACAAGGCCGCCACGGACGGCGGCGGCGTGTACATTTATAATGGCACATTCACGCTGTCCGACAAGGCCATTATCACCGGCAACACGGCCACCAGCGGTAATGGCGGCGGTGTGTACTATCGCGGTTACAGTTCCTCCCACTCCATGACCGTTTCCGGTTCGGCGAAGATCGAGAAGAATAACGCAGCCAATGGCGGCGGCATTTATGTGGAAGATGTGGGAAGTGGAAAAGCCAATCTGACTGGCGGAAACATCAGCGAGAATAACGCTGGCAGCAATGGCGGCGGTATTTATGTGAGTGCGGGAGATCTCAATCTGTCCGGTAATGCCACCATCACCCAAAATACCGCGACCACCAAAGGTGGCGGGGTGTATTACAAAGGCGGCAGCGCCAAGATGTTCGTCAGCGGCAATGTGCAGATCATAGAGAATAAGGATACGGACGGTAAGGCCAACAATGTCTATGTGCCAACTGCCACCGGTTCCACCCCTCCGACACACTCCTTTATGATCGGCCAGGGCGGCTTGGACAAAAATGCCCGAATCGGCGTGCGCGTAGATGACAGCCTGCTCCAACTGGGCAAGTGTACCCTCATTGCCCAGAATGCGAATAATGGCTGCAAGGAGGGTAATATCACCAGCGATCAGGGCACGCCTTATAGCATCAAGGTGGAAAACAACAGCCAGTGGACCAACGCCGGCACGCAGGTCGTCAACCTCTATTACGGTCTGCCCCACATCCATCCCATCTGTGGCGCGTCGCACACCGACATCGGCGACCACACGGTCGAGTGCGCCAATGTGACCTGGACGGCATGGAACGGTGTGGACAAAATCACCTATGATGAGAACAATACCGCCCGTGTCTACCTGACGGGCAACGCGGAGCGGACGTCCGCCCTTGAGATCGCGAACGGCTATACGCTCTATCTCTGCCTCGGCGGACACAGCCTTACGAAAAATAAGACCGGCAGCTCCGTCATCAAGGTCGGAGACAACGCGACCCTCTCCCTCTGCGACTGCTCGGACGCGCAGTCCGGCAAGCTCACCCACGGGACGACCGCCAGCGGCTCAAAGTACGAAGGTCACGGCGTATCCCTCGGCTACCACAGCACATTCAATATGTACGGCGGCAGCATCACCGGCAACCGCGCCAGCACGGGCGGCGGTGTGGAGATCGCTACGGAATACAGTTATGCCAAATTCAATATGTACGGCGGCAGCATCGCCAACAACGCTGCGACAAACGGTGACGGCGGCGGCGGTGTGCACAATCTGTTCGGCACGTTTACCATGTACGGCGGCAGCATCACCGGAAACAGCGCGGACACCCGCGGTGGCGGCGGCGGTGTGTACCTGGCGCGCACGGGCGCGTTCATCATGAAGGGCGGCAGCATCACGGGCAACACCGCCAAAACCGGCGGCGGCGTGTATACGAATGTAAATCTGAACACCGGGCTTACCGTCTCCGGCAAGGTGACCATCACCGGCAACAAGAATGCGTCTGACAACGATGAAAACGTCTATCTGGCGAGCGGCAAGTACATCGTCATCAGCGATAGCGGTCTGAACGCGGACGCCAGCATCGGCGTGACCTCCGCCGATACGATCGCCACCGGCGGGTATGTCACCGTCGCCACCGGCGCGAACAAGGGCTACACCGAGGGCAATATCACCAGCGACAAGCCTGCGCCCTACGCCATCAAGATCGAGGGCGACAACGTCAACCTCTACAACGGGCTGCATGAGCACTACATCTGCGGCGATGCCTGCACCGGCGTGGGGCATACCTGCGACGAAAAGGTGACCTTCAAGGCATGGTCCGGCGCATCCGGCAAACTGCCCACGGAGAGCGGCTATTATTACCTGACCGACAATATGACGCTGACCACGGAGTGGGAACCTCCCGAGGGCAGCAACATCGTGCTGTGCCTGAACGGCAAGACGATCACCGCGAAGGTCGGCACGGCTGATTCGGCGAGTATGACGCATAATTCCATCGATCTTCGCAATGGCGTTACTGTCTCGATGACCGACTGTGTGGGCACGGGCAAGATCAGCCGGAGCACATACTATCAGCGCGCTGTGAATGTATGGGGCGGTACATTCAATCTGTACAGCGGCACGATCACTGGGTTCAAGGCAGACGCCACGTCGGGCGGCGGTGTGGGGATCGCAAGCAACGGCATATTCAATATGTACGGCGGCGCGATCACCAAGAACACAAGCTCCTACGGCGGAGGCGGCGTGCATGTGGGATACTTTAACAGTGATGCCGGCACGTTCAATATGTACGGCGGCAGTATCACCGGCAACACTTCCTCCGGAGACGGCGCTGGCGTGCGTGTGTCGAGAAACGCCAAAATGACCATCAGCGGCAATGTAAAGATCACCGGCAATAAAAAAGACTATAGAACTACCACCGACAACAACGTTTATCTGCCGCGCAACAAGACCATCACGGTCACCGGCGCGCTGACCGGCGGCGCGAACTCCATCGGCGTGACCACGACCGACCTCCTGAAAGACGGCTGCTTCATCGCCATCGCCAATGGCACGGACGGCTACACGCTGACGGACGGCGACAAGAACGCATTCAGCGAAGACGACGGCAGCAGATTTAACAGCAAGCTGCTCAAGGGCAACACCCTTCTGCTCACGCGTTTTGTTGACATAAAAATGCACGAGCACCCCCTCTGCGGCGCGGACTGCTCCGATGGAAAGCTCCACAGCGACGAACTCTGGCAGCCGCTGGAGTATGACTCCTCGTCGCAGAATCTGTATTGCGGTCCGGCAGAGGCAAGCAGATCGACAGACAGCCGTTACGCCGCCGACAACAAGACGATGGTAAGCTACTATTCCTACACGATCCCGTCCGGCAACTATTACCTGACGGAAGATCTCACGCTGGGCGGTGACGGCAGCAGCATCACAGGCGGCGCGCTCATGATCAAAGGCGATGTGAAGCTCTGCCTGAACGGCAAGACCCTCTCCACAACGACCACAGCCTACCAGGTCAATGTGATCAAGGTGGATGCGGACAGCTCGCTGACCCTGTGCGATTGCAGCACCGCTGGCAGCGGCAAGATCGAGTCTACGAACAAGGTGTATACCTGTGTGCAGCCCTTGGGAGCGCAAAACACGGGCAAAGCGAGCGGCAAGTTCACCATGTACGGCGGCACGCTCACGGGTGCGTATTATGGCGTGGCTCTAAACGATGCGAATAGCGTTGCCCTGTACGGCGGCACGATCACCGGCAATGACGTGGGTGTGAGCGCCACCTATCCCGTAACGATCGGCGGCACGGTGAATATCACCGGCAACACAAAGAATGTCCGGCTGCTCAATAAAAATCAAGGCGCCGGGATCATCAGCATTGATCCCAGCCTGACGCAGGCGTCGCGTATCGGCGTGAGCTCCGAGCAGACGCTGAGCGAGACGACTCCCTCCGTCCAGATCGCCACCGGCGCGAAGGGGGCGCTGGACTACACCAAGATCTTCACCCCGGACGAGGCCGATCAGGGCTATGTCATCACCAAGGATGACAGCGGCAACCTGTCCCTCACGAAGCACACGCACGTGTGGAAGTACAAGAACTCCGGCACTGCTGCCATCAAGGTCACCTGCGGCGCGCCCGGCTGCAATCTGAAGAGCGGCTTTGAGGTCACCTATACCCTGACCGCGCCCACGAACCTGATTTATAACGGTCAGGGCAAAGCGGCGACGATCACCAATAACGGCATCGAGATCCCCACCGGCGTGACAATGCCGACGCTCCCCACGATTAGCTACAAGCAGGGTGATGCGGCCCTGTCTGGCACACCCACCGATGCAGGCACCTACACCGCCAGCATCACCATGGGCGAGGGCAACGCTGCTGTGACCGCCAGCGTGGAGTACACCATTGGGAAAGCCGACCCGAAGGCCAGCGACTTCAGCTTTACCTATCTGAGCGATTTGGCCTACAACGGCCAAGCTAAGACCTTAAAGGTCGCTACCAGAAGCGGCATCGTCGGCATGGGCGAGGTCACGGGCATCAAGTGCTACGATAAAGACGATCATGAAGTGACCCCCATCAATGTGGGCACCTACACCGTCAAGATCGATGTGGCCGAGGGCACGAACTATACCGCCGCAAGCGGCCTGACGGCGGATGGGTGGAAGTTCACCATCCAGACCAACAACACCGTGCCGACTGTGGAACTGACCGGCAACATGACCTACACCGGCCAGCAGATCGAGCCCACGGCGACCGTGAAGGTCGGCAATACTACGCTGAAAGAGGGCACGGACTACACCGTTTCCTACGGCGAGAACAAGAATGTCAGCACGGGCGGAACCGTGACCATCAACCCGATGGGCAACTATGGGTTCACGGCGGTCGACCAAAGCTTCACTATCGCGCCCAAGTCCGTCACTGTCAGCGGCATTACGGCGGAGGATAAGACCTACGACGGCACGACCACTGCCACGCTGGATTGCAGCAAGGCGACCATCACCGGAAAGGTGGATGGCGATACTTTGACCGTCACCGCGACAGGTGCGTTTGCGTACAAGGATGTGGGCGTGGACAAACAGGTCACCATCACCGGCCTGACCCTTGGCGGCGCGTCCGCGGGCAACTACCAGCTGGCGGCGGAAGGTAAGCAGACAACGACTGCCGCCAATATCTTGCAGGCGACCATCACGGTGACGCCAAGCGCCGGTCAGAACAAGACCTATAACACTACCCCGGTGGCTGACCCTGAACTGACCTACACCTACACCGGCGCGGTGAACAATGAAACCCCCGCCTTTACCGGTGCGCTGGCAAGGTCCGAGGGCGAAAACGCGGGCGGCTATGTCATCAATCAGGGCACGCTGAAGCTGATTGACGGCGCGGGCTTCAAGGCCAGCAACTACACGCTGGCGTTCAGCGGTACCGAGGTGAAGTTCACCATCAACAAGGCGGACTACGGCGACAAGACCGCCTCCGGCTCCGCCATGTACGGCCACTCCGGCACGGTGGACCTGAGCGGGCTGGTCGCAGAGGGCGGCGGGCTGTCGATAAATGCTCAGTCGACTGACAGCGACAAAGTGTTGAACGGCATGACTGAGATCAAAAACAAGGTCCTGAGCTTCGGCTTTGTGAATGATGCGTCCAAGGCCGGCAAGACCGCTACTGTCGTGATCTCGGTCCGCAACGCGACCAACTACAATGACTATACCATCACCGTCACCCTGACGGTGGAAAACAAGCTCACCCCGGTTCTGGACGGCGCGCTGACGCTCAGCCCCGCTGAGATCACTTACGGTCAGAAGCTGAGCGAGATCACCATCACCGGCACGATGAAGGCCGGCGGCCAGATCGTCGAGGGCACCTTCTCGTGGAAGGCTCCGGATACGGTCCTGAACGCGGGCACACACTCCGGTATTGCGTGGACGTTCACGCCGCAGAACGCGAGTACCTATACGGAAGCCGCCGGTACGGTGGCCGTCAAGGTCAACAAGGCGGCGCAGAGCGGAGCCGTCCGCATGGCGGACTATACCTACGGCACAGCCCCCAGCGCGCCGGTTGTGGAGAACCGGACGGGCGACCTGAGCGCCGATGTGAGCTACTATTGCGCCAAGGCTGGCAGCGCCTTCACGCAGGAGTGGAATGTCAGCAACCCGCCCGAGCTGGACGCCGGCACCTACCGGATGTACGCCCGCATCGCGGAAACGCAAAACTATTATATGGGCAACGCCGAGTACTGCGAGTTTACAGTATGGAAGGCAGCGCCGACCTATGCGAAGCCCACCGGTCTGACGGCGAAGTACGGGCAGACGCTCGGCACGGTCGCGCTGACTAATCCGGAGGGGAATACGCCCGGCACCTGGAGCTGGCAGACGCCCGAAACGGTGCTTGACCAGCTCGGCACGCTGTCCTATGACGCGAATTTCCAGCCCGACGACGCGGACAACTATCTGGGTGTGGTCGGCGCGTCGATCCAAGTGACTGTCGGTCCGGCGGATGGCAGAAAACTCAAAACGGTCGAGCTGACGCAGGCGTGCACGGATACCTCCGAGCACACCTATACGCCGGACTGGTCGGAGCTTCCCGCTGGGCAAAACTGGAGCTATAACAGCGAATACAGCGTCAGCGAAGGTTCAAACGCGAAGCTTACCAAGCATGATTTCGCAGCGGATGGCAGCTTGTTGACCTATGCGATCTCCGGCGGTAAAGTGGGCAGCAAGATCACCATCACGCTCAAGGCATCCTGTGCCAATTATGAGGACTTTACGCTGGAGCTGGTCGTGACCCTTGCCAAGCTCTCCATCCCCGCTCCCACGGCGGGCCAGAACAAGCTCAACTACAACGGCAAAACGCAGACCTATCTGCCTGTGATCGACAAGGCCTACGAGGCTTACCTTGAAGTCGCCGGCAACACGGCGGCAAATGCCGGTTCGTACAGCGCCAGCGTTTCGCTGAAGGATGCGGCCAATACGCAGTGGGAGGACGGGACGACCGAGCCCAAGCCCTATCCCTTCGAGATCACGCCCGCACCGGCCACCGTGACCGTGCTGGACAAGAAGATCACCGCCGGTCAGGCCGCGCCGAAGCTGACGGATGCGGACTACACCGTCGCCGGCCTGTTCGAAGGGGATACGCTCAGCATCAGATTGTATTATGCCGATCCGTCCGATCTGGATACGGCTGTGACGCCCAACACCGGCAGGGCCGGGACCTATGCCATCGTTGCCGCCTTTGACGGTACGGGCGGCGGCAATTACGATGTGACGTTTGTTCCCGGCGTGCTGACCGTGATCAGCCGTCCCTCTCCCGTGGGCACGCCTGCCTACCCCGTGAGCATCCCGGGCGAGACGGAAAACGGCGGCGTCTCCAGCGATGTGAAGAACGCCGCTAAGGGCGAAACCGTGACCGTTACGGTCAAGCCGGACGAGGGCTATGTGCTGACCGATCTGGCGGTCACCGACAAGGACGGCAACGAGCTGAAGCTCACCGACAAGGGCGACGGCAAGTATACCTTCACCATGCCTGCCAGCAAGGTGGAGATCCGCGCGGCCTTTGCCGTGGCGACCGAGACCAGCCCCTTCACGGATGTTTCTGCCGAGGCCTATTATTACGAAGCCGTCAAGTGGGCTGCGAGCAACGGGATCACCGGCGGCATCGGCGGCGGCCTGTTTGGGCCGGATCAGCCCTGCACCCGCGCCCAGATCGTCACCTTCCTGTGGCGTGCGGCCGGGTCTCCCGAGCCGAAGGCTCTGAGCAGCTTTGCGGATGTTCCGACGGACAGCTACTATGCCAAGGCCGTGGCGTGGGCCGTGGAAAACGGGATCACCGTTGGCACAAGCTCCACGACCTTCAGCCCGGACGCGACCTGCACAAGAGCGCAGGCGGTGACCTTCCTTGCCCGGGCGGCAAAGGCCTCCGCTTCCGGCAGCGCCGGCTTCCGCGATGTGGCCGACAGCGCCTACTATGCGGAGGCGGTCAAGTGGGCTGTGGACAACGGCATCACCAACGGCATCGGCGGCGGCCTGTTTGGCTCCGACAACGACTGCACCCGCGGACAGATCGTCACCTTCCTCTGGAGACTTTACGCAGGCAAATAACCGAAAAAACAACATTCCCCTGGCGCTCCCCCAGCCACAGAAAGCGTGGCCGGGGGAGCTTTTTTTGCAGCGCCGGTCGCCGCCGGGCGGGGCGGCTTTCTTCCGGAGGGCCGTTTGGATTACAATAGCAGTACCGCCGCACAGGCGGCATTCAACACTGGGAGGGCGGAAATGATGGAATACGGCTACGCAAGAGTCTCCACAAGGGAGCAGAATGCGGAGCGGCAGCTTTTGGCGCTGCGGGAGTTTGGTCTGTCGGAGGGGCAGATCGTGGTGGACAGGCAGTCGGGAAAGGACTTTGATCGGCCGGGCTACTGCCGGCTGCTGCGGAGACTGAAGCAGGGCGACACGCTGGTCGTCAAGAGCATCGACCGGCTGGGACGGAATTATGGGGAGATCCTGGAGCAATGGCGCAGCATCACCCGCGAAAAGGGCGCAGCCATCGTGGTCCTGGACATGCCGCTGCTGGACACGCGGAAAAGCCGGGATCTTGCCGGAACGCTGATCGCGGACATCGTGCTGCAGCTTTTGTCCTATGTGGCCCAGACGGAGCGGGAGCTGATCCGCCAGCGGCAGGCGGAGGGCATCGCTGCGGCAAGGCTGCGGGGCGTCAAGCTGGGAAGACCGGGGAAGCCCCGCCCGGAAAGCTTTGAGGAGGTGCGGCAGCGGTGGACGCGGGGGGAGCTTTCCGCTCGGGAGGCGGGGCGGCTGCTGCAGGTGACCCATAGGACCTTCCTCTCCTGGGCCCGGCAGACGCCGGAGAAATAACTGCATAAAGAACAAAGCCGTGAGGAAAAAAGTAAGCTTTTTTGTCCGATTTGGTATTGCCATTTTGAGACGGATATGGTATGATAAAACCCCAACGAAATTGTGGATATAGCTGTGAGGAAAAAAGCTTACCTTAGTAACCACTGTCCGATTTGTCCATTATCACAGTGTTGTTTGACAATGATTGGAAAAACAATTTGTGCCACAGCCGCGGGGAGCCGCGGAAACGATAAAAATTGCAGGAGGAAAACCATGAAACGCAAAATTTTAGCCGCTTTGCTGACACTTGTAATGGTGTTCAGCCTTCTGCCCGTGTCTGCCTGGGCGGAAGAAACCACCTACAGCGATGTGGCCGGCCATTGGGCGCAGACCGCCATCCTGCGCTGGAGCGATTACGGTGTGCTCCAGGGCAACGAGGGCAAGTTTTCGCCCGACGGTACGCTGACCCGCGGACAGATGGCCGTGATCCTGAGCCGTCTGCTGAACCTGCCCGCCGCGCCCTCTGCCGGGTTTACCGATGTGGCCCCCGACGCCTGGTATGCCGACGGCATCAACCGCTGCGCCGCCGCAGGCATCCTGCAGGGCTCTGAGGGCAAGGCCATGCCTGAGGATCCCATCACCCGGGAGCAGGCCATGGTCATGCTGTGCCGCGCCCTGGGCATCGCTGCCGAAGACGTGGGCGTGCTGGCTGCTTTTTCTGATCTGAGCCTGGTCAGCGACTATGCCCGTCCCTATGTGGCCGCGCTGGTCAAGGCCGGCGCTGTCAAGGGCGACGCCAACGGCCTGCTGAACCCCCTGGGCAAGATCACCCGTGCGGAGATCGTTACCATGATCGACCGTCTGGTGGGCCATTATGCCAAGGACGCCGGCGCCTTTATCGACGCTTCTGACGGCGCGCTGGTCATCGTGGTGGCTGAGGATGTGAAGATCGTCAACGCGCCTGCCGGCACGAAGATCATCGTGGCGGAAAAGGCCACCGGCCTGACCGTCAACGGCACTGCCGTCTCCGACGACCAGACCTACATCGTCCCCGACGAGGAGACCGAGCCCACGGAGCCCTCCAAGCCCTCCGGCGGCACCGTCATCCGTCCCGAGCATCGGCATAGCTATGCCATCAATTTTGATGATACCTATCATTGGGAAGAGTGCGCCTGCGGCGCTACCCGCGAGAAGCACCCGCACACCTGGACGGAGAAAGTCACCACCGCCGCCACCTGCACGGAGGACGGCGAGAAGCTCTATACCTGCACCTTCTGCGGCGCGACCAAGACGGAAAAGATCCCCGCGACGGGACATAGCTGGGGCGAGCCTGAAGTGACTTACGCCGCCAACGGCAAGGACGGCAAGAAGGTCTATACCTGCACCGTCTGCAAAGAGACCAAGGAAGAAGCCATTGCCTGGAAGTTCAACCTGACCGTTACCTCTGAGAGCACTGTGGACGTCACCGTCGGCGAGGATTATACCGCCGTGTTCACGCTGCCGGAAGCGGGTTCGGAGGTTGACGCCAGCGGCGTCACCGTGACGGCCAAGATGAAGAATGTGGAGTCTCTGGGCGTGGATGACGAGCGGAGCCATTCCGTGACCGTGGAGACCGGCATCACCGGTGTCAAGGTCGACCTCAGCAAATGGCTGCAGAACTGCTACGCTTTTAAGAGCGCCACTGTTAACGCCACGATCGGCGGCAAGGAATGCACCTACAACTTCGCCAGGAACAACGGCGTGATCACCGCTACCACCGATACCGAAGCCGCCCGCGCCGCGTGGAAGACGCTGACCAGCCATGTGACTGCCGACACCCACGAGGACGACAGCTTCATTCTGGTGAAAAACGGCTCCACCCTGCAGATCGGCAACGAACTGCTTTGCTTTGAAGAGGATGCGGACGATCTGAAGCTGAATAACTTCAGCCAGATGGGCGCGCTGATCAAGAATGTTCAGGATCATGTGAAGCTGGAAACCGTGGATGACTCCAAGGACATCGAGATCGTCCTGAAGGCCGGCACGCAGCTTGCCGTTGGCAGCAGCATCGCCACGCTGGAGGACAATGTTACCATCACCATCACCGGCGTCGAAATGCCTGCGGGCTTCTTGAGCGGCCTGAGAGAGGTCGTGAACAAGGGCACAGATGCGAAGCTGCTGATTGCAGCGGCGGTCCAGATGTTTGACGAACTGGTGGGCCAGATCAATGAAAAGACCATCACGGTGAACGTCGCGTTCTAAACATCCAAACGAAGATCGACCCAACATGGGGCAGGGACGAGGCTCCCTGCCCCATATCTCATTTCTGCCTTTCTCGGGTCCGCCGCCCGCGGCGGGACGGAGAGAGACAGAAAACAAAAAATCAAGGGGGAAAAGAACGAATGAAACAGAACTTCAAGCGCTTCCTTTCGTGGACCCTGGCTCTGCTGATGACGCTGAGCCTTCTGCCCGCCGGGCTGCTGTCCGTGCCGGCGCACGCGGCTTCCGGAACGGTCACTGGCTTGAACGATCCGGAGATTGAGGTGAGCTTTAACGGCGATAGTGAAGGAAGCTGGAAGGCCGATGGCGTCAGCATTACCGGCAGCGTGATCAGTACTCTGAAGTGGGGTATTATCCCAACTACTCAAAAGACTACCTTAACGATCACGAACAATAAGAGCACTGCCGCCCGCCTGATGTTTGATTATGCGGTCGATTTGCAGAACGGTACGGTCAAGGTGGCTGGCACTGAAGTCAGCAGCGGAGGAAGCTATACCGGCGAACTGGCAGCGGGAAAATCTATCGAGATTTACTTGAAATCCGGAAGCACCAGCAGTCCGACAACGATCCAAATTTCAAATATTTTGTTGATTGCGAGCGTTAGCAGGGTCAAAACGACATTTTCTGCGCCAGAATACTGCAGTTATACTGTAAATGCAGGTGCATATAGAACTCATGAGCTTTCGAACGGCTCCATCTCGAAAGAATTTACGAATAGCTCCACAACTGCTTATGCACTCACAGCATATCCTACAGATGGATATCGATTTCTCGGCTGGTACAATGTAACGAAAGAACAGTATATTTCCACGGAAGTGGAAACATCGATGTATTTCGACACGTCCTGTACGATCACGGCGCGTTTTGCCGCAGCGGATGCCGCTATTTTTGAGACCGGCGGCCAACCCTTTGCGGATTTGGGCGAAGCGATTGCTTATGCAAAAACGAATAAGAAAGAGAAGATCACCCTGATCGGCAGCGGCTCCATCTACGGCGATTATACTATTCCGGCAGGGATTACGCTGCTGATCCCCTTTGACGAGGCCGGGACGTTATATACGGATGCGCCGGGATATGCGAAAGCTAAGGACGAAAATCGGACCGCTTTCCGGAAGCTGACGATGGAGAATGGCGTTTCCATTACGGTTCAGGGAGCCATCAGCGTCGGTGGGAAGCACCATACCTGTTCCACTGTGCAATGCTGCAAGACTACCGGCCCTTACGGCCAGATCCAGATGGAAGAAGGCAGCAGCATTACGCTGAAAAGCGGAGCAAACCTTTATGCCTGGGGCTATATCACCGGCGATGGCCAGATCACGGCCAAGTCCGGCGCAGAGGTCTATGAATATTTCCAGATCATGGACTGGCGCGGCGGCAGCTATACCGCTTATACAATGAATGGGAACAAGCAAAAAGTATTTCCGTTTTCCCAGTATTATGTGCAGAATATCGAAGCTGCGCTGACGATCTGCTATGGTGCGCAGGAATACGCTTATGCAACAATTGCAAATAGCAGCTACACAAGCATTGTTTCAACCACAGTTCAATTTGTCGGCAACGAGGGAAGCCTATTCTTGTTAGGCAACGGTGGATCACTTACAAAGCGGTACGATAAAGAAAAAGACCGTATGCGCTTTGAAATTAATGGCGCTGCAGGTCTCGATAGCATTGTATTGACTGTGATGGGAGTCAGCGTAGACTCATCTGACTACGTCCTCCCCATCAACAACAATGTGGACATGGAGATCCTCTCGGGAACAACGACGGTCAGCAAGGATGTCGCCCTGCTGCCGGGCGTTCATGTGTCTATCGCGGAGGGCGCGGAGCTGCAGGTCGCGGCAGGCGCGAACCTCTATGTTTATGATGCGAATCAGTGGAGCAGCACTTATGTGTGGGGTTCGAATGCTTCTGGGATCAGCCCGGTGGCATATTCTCCCTCCCGCAAGGGGAGCCGCACCATATCAGACGCCACCATCGATGTCAACGGCACGCTGATGGCGGAGGGCGCCATCTATACCACGGAAAGCGGCGCAGATATCTGCTCCAGCAAGGGCGCTGGCGTATATCGGCAGGTGGCTGCGCCCGGCACGGCGACGGTCACCTACCAGGCGAATCAAAGCGAGAAATCTTTCCCCGAGATCCCCATCACCCCGGCCAAGCTGCGCAATGCGGATGGCAGCTATACCGAGACGGCCGGTTCCAAGGCTGGCGACACCTATGTGTATGCCAACGGCAAGTGGGCGCTCAAGGGGAATGAGATCACCATTACCTTTGATTCGAACGGCGGTACGGGCAGCATGGATGCCATGAGTGTCAACCCCGGCGTTGGTAACACGCTGACCGCCAACACCTTCACCCGCGCAGACCACACCTTCACCGGCTGGAACACGGCGGCGGACGGCAGCGGGACGCCTTATGCGGACGGCGCAACCGTAAGCTTCGCGAAGAGCACCACGCTCTATGCCCAGTGGACGCAATATCCGGTCATTACCTTCAACGCCAACGGCGGCGCAGGCAATATGGCCCTGCAGACCGTGGAGCCGAACAAAGCAACAGCCCTGACCGCGAATGCCTTTACCCGTGCGGACTATGACTTCGCCGGCTGGAACACGGCGGCGGACGGCAGCGGGACGGTCTATAAGGATCAGGCGGAGGTCACGCTTAGCGGGAATTGCACCCTCTATGCCCAGTGGACGCTGCACAAGTATCATGTCCGTTGGCTCAACTGGGACGGCTCTGTCCTGCAGGAGGGCGATTATACCTGTGAAGAAAGCGCCTACTGGGATGATTGGAACAATCCTGATCCCACAAAAGCAGAGGATGAGAACTACACCTACAAATTTGTAGGATGGGGAACGAATGATGCACTCGGCTTTTATCCTCACCAAAATATGGATTTTACGGCGCGATTCAATCAATTTGAAAAGCTGACCGTTACCTTTGACGCAAACGGCGGCACGGGGACGATGGTCTCTGTGAAGATCCCCAACGGAAGCTCCGGCACATACTACACGCTGCCGGAATGTGGCTTTACTGCCCCGCAGGGACAGCTTTTCGATTGCTGGCTGATCACCGGCACGGTGAAGATGAGTACATTTGGTGAGGAATATCAGCTTAGCGGCGATAAGTGGGATGAAGAAAGCTTTCTTGCCATTTCCAATCTGACCCTCAAGGCCAGCTGGAAGGCTTGCAGTCACGACTGGGACGAGGGCGATGTCACCACCCCCGCGACCTGCACAGTCGCCGGCGAGAAGACCTTCACCTGCAGCGTCTGCAAGGAGACCAAGACGGAGGAGATCCCGGCC
>ERZ808252.1477-NODE-1477-length-17076-cov-4.593326_pt1 | contig 17076 bp, 14 predicted proteins | sample MGYA00521242_ERZ808252 | MGnify/ENA primary metagenome ERZ808252 (study PRJEB31516, sample SAMN03275581) | gut metagenome | biome: mammalia-associated habitat; material: feces | host: Papio cynocephalus | place: Kenya | collected 2012-08-07 ...
GTTCGCTTTGGCGTACGGGCGCGGCAGGCAATCCCTGTTCGACCGGCTGAAAGCTTATGCGGACAAGCCCGAAACGCCGCTTGGCAAAGCGTACGCGTTTTTGTCCGACCTGTTGAACCGCGTGGACACCATGCGCCCGTTCGAGCTTTACGCCCATGTTCTGGGGCGGCTGGGCAGGCAAAAGGCGTTCGTCCGCCGCTTGGGCGTGCAAGCCCTTGACGCGCTGGAGGAGTTTATGAATCTGGCGCTGGATTACGACCGCGCGAATACGCCGTCCCTGCAGCTGTTTTTGCGGGATTTGCGCGCGAACGACGTTGAAATCAAACGCGACCCAGAACAGACTTTGGACGCCGTGCGGATTATGACCGTTCACGCGTCCAAAGGGTTGGAAGCCCCGATTGTTTTCCTGCCCGACACGCGGCAAAAGAAATTCTTCGCCCCGAAAACGGTGTGGCTGGAAAACGGCGCGCCCGTCTGGATTCCCAAAGCCGACCTGCGCAACGCCGAAGCCGCCGCCGAAATTGAAAAACTGAAAGCCGCCGATGCGCGCGAATACCGCCGATTGCTGTATGTCGCTTTGACCCGCGCGGCGGACAGACTGTACGTCACGGGCTGGGACAACAAAAAAACGCCGGAAAACAACTGGTACGACTTAATCGCCGACTCCCTGCCCTCAAAAACGCTGTTCGTTCCCGCCGAAGCCGCGCAAACTGCCGAAACGGCGAAAGAAGCAAAAACAGCCTCGCCTTTGCCGAACTGGGCGTTTAAGACAACGCCGCCCGCCGAACCGACACCGCCGAAACCGCTTGTCCCCTCGAAACCCGAGGGCGAGGAAGCCGTTTACGCTTCGCCGTTGTCCGAAAACAGGCTGCAGGCGCGAAAACGCGGGACTTTCATTCACAAACTGCTGGAAATCCTGCCGTCCTATCCGCCCGAAAAACGCAAAACGGCGGCGGAAAAGTTCCTGTCCCTCAACCCGATGGAGGACGGGGAAACCGCCGTCGAAAAAGTGTTAAGCGTGCTGGCAAACCCCGAATTTTTTCCGCTGTTCGCGCCGAACGCCTTGGCGGAAGTCCCCGTGTCGGGCATTGTCGGCGACCGCGTCGTCAGCGGGCAAATCGACCGGCTGGCGGTGTCGGAAACGGAAGTCTTGATTGTCGATTACAAAAGCAACCGCGCGATTCCCGACGGCATCGAAAAAACGCCCGCGCAGTATGTCGAACAAATGCGGGCGTACAAATCGGTTTTGGCGCGGATTTATCCCGCAAAGAAAATCCGCTGTTTCCTGCTGTGGACGGAAGCGGCGAAAGTCGCGGACATCACATCGTTGGTTGAATGACGTATCGGACTATTGACCCGCGGGGAAAAGGCACTTATAACTATCGCATCAAACAACGAAAGGGCAAACAACGATGAAAATCATCAACGACAACGAATTTGAATCGGAAATCAAAAACTCCGCCGTTCCCGTATTGGTGGACTTTTACGCGGAATGGTGTTCGCCGTGCCGCCAGCTCAGCCCCGTTTTGGAAGAAGTTTCCAAAGAATTGGGCGACAAGCTGAAAGTCGTCAAAATGAACATTGACGATTCGCCCGAAACGCCGACGAATTTCGGCGTGCGCGGCATCCCGACCCTGATTATGTTCAAAGACGGTCAAGCCGTCGCCACCCATTCGGGCGCCATGACGAAATCCAAGCTTGCCGAATGGGTCAACAGCCAAATGGCGTAAGAACAACAGTTCCGAACACAAAAAAGCCCTCGAAAGAGGGCTTTTTCTAATTTCAATGATAATATCCGCCATTTCTATATGACGGTTGGCGATACTGCGAATTATAACTGTTATTATAATTCGAATTATATCCGCTGTTATTATAATTGTCATAAGATTTCGTACCCGCTTCACCCGTATAAGGGTTTGTATTTCCTCTTGTTGACCAGTTATCGCTTGTTGTTCCATTTGCATCAGAACGGTAATGCGATGATACATACGTTCCGTTTTTGCGATAGTATCCATTGACATATGTATCAGCTTTTGCTGAATTTACGCCAATAAATACTAACGCAATCAAAATGAAAAACATTCTTGCAAGTTGTTTCATTTCTGAAGATCCTTTCTTAATGAAAATACCCACCTTTGCAGGTGGGCGGATTTTCAGAAACCGTACCAACATAAAGACGGCTTGGCTTATTCAGCACACAGCCTTATTCGCCAAAATCCGCCCTTTAGGCAGATTTGACGTATGATTTATCAGTCGCCGTACTCGCGGCGACTATGTCGGTAAGGGTTTCTGACGCCCTGCGCCTGTCTTTTTCACAAACGCAGAGTCATTTTATCAAAAGCGACCTACAAGCGCAAGGATATAAATATTCTGATAAAAGTCTTTATATGACTACGGCGGCAATGCGGCGTTCCAATTTTACTTTCAGTTCTTCCACATTATCCCATAAAATCATGTTTCTGTGTTCCACATCAAAGTGGACACCTTCTCTAATAATTTCGTTATTATCATTATATTCAGGTTTTAGCCAACTCTTGTGGCAAGTGTAAATCACAGGCAGGCCCAAACCATAAGCAAAACCAGCTTCCCAATACACTCCGCCGCGATACCCTGTTAAATCCGCCACTAAAAATTTGCTTTTTCTGATTTGAGAAATCATCTCGTCATTAATGTCATTGACATGCTCTATCTGATTAAGAACACAAGCCTCATATCCGTTATTTTTTATTGCCGGCTCTAAAGCTTGAGTGTAAACATTCATCATATTTGGTTTGGCTTGTTTCAAATCTTCCTTATCATTATACCACATAGCCACAAAAGCTTGCTTCGATTCTATCTTTCTTCGATTCAATTCATCAAACTTATCCCACCCTTTTTTAGATAAAGTCGGATAACAGTTTAAGGCGCCATCTCTTGTTAAAGAAAGTTTCTCAAAATCGTCCACATCTAATAATTTTTTCGTTATTATTTTTTCCTGCTCCAAAACATCTAAGAGATACCAGAAATTATCTGCATTTGCACAACCAAAAAACGCTTCATGAATTTGTGTTTTTATATCGTTTCCTGGATATTTTAGTAGTTTCCCTGCCCATAAGACATATTCATCAATTTGCTCCGACAAAGACAGCGGGTATTTAACTATGTTTAAATCATCTCCCGTAATAAGAGGGTAATCATTTCTTCCAAAGGTTTTCTTATGGACAAGATATATGATTTTAGCTGTTTCTATATCGAATTCTTCCTTTGTTCCTTGATGATTTTGTCTTCGAAGAGAAAGATTATATGGATGTTTTCCAGGATTAGGCGTGCTAAAATTACCACAAAATGGACAACGGAATTCATAGAATTCGCCATGTATACAGAATTCGCACTCATTACCACAAATCTCACATATCCCTGGAGCAAAACCTAAAAGTTCATTTATACCACACATCGCTTTTCAACCTGTCATAACTATTTAATTTATTTACAAGTATATCCTAATTTATATAGAACTCACACAGTTTTATTTGTCTATTTTTTCAACGGCGATAAACGCCACGAAGATGCCTGCAATCTGCCGCTCAGAATAAGCGATAGTTCTTGACAAATGGCGTTTTAAAACGTATATTTTCTCTCAGATAGAGAGGCTATATACTGCATTAAGCTTTTTTAAGCAGGGCTTTTGTCTGATTGCAGTTGACGCCTCTTTTCCGTTATCTATAGAAATCCCAACCGTCGACCTTTAATATATTCTTCATTAAAGCGGTCGATTTCTTTTATTTGCCTTAAAATTGCATTGGCGTTCATATCGCGAATCAACTTGTAAATCATATTGTGAATTCGCGCGGGTTCGTTCAGCGGGTCAACAACTTTTATCAAAGAACCGTAGTGAAACACTTTATTGCGGTAATTTCGAATCCTGTTCACACGTTCAAAACAAACTCCGACGGAAAGAGTTTCTTTAGCTTTGTCAAAAATCTCGTTCAGTAAAGCGGGATATTTTTTCCAAAACGTTTTTCGATAGTTTGGACTGAACAAATAAGCCCAGAATCCGAAAGTCAATTCCGAAATGATATGATTTTTGTTGTTCGGGTCTTTTTGCGCTTCCGTAATAAGTCTTTTTCTGATTTTTTGAAAAGTATCCGCATTTTTTCCGATTTGATAATCGGGATTGAAAATCCAGTCTTCACCCAAATGTTTGGAAAACACGGTATCTATTTTGTTTCGCAGGATAATTTCAAAATAACTTAAAGACTGGTAAAAGCTTTCTGCCAGTTCCGAGTTGTACAAATGCGCCGCAAACGCTTCCTCTGCGGACGGCTTGCCGTATTTAGCCAATCTGCGCGCCGAGATTAAAGTTTCAATTTCGTTCATGCTTTCCGCTTTTTCACACTCGCTTTATTCTCTTTGCGCCCTTAACCGCGATGAATGCCGCGAGAATGCCTGCGACCATGCCGCCCAGAACATCCGTCGGGAAGTGAAAACCCATATAAATCCGTGAAAAAGCGATGAGGCATGCCAGCACCATGCCCGCCCAAGCGAACCGCGCGTGCGTCAGCATCAGCACGCCCGCCGCGGCAAAGGATGCGGTCGTATGCCCCGACGGGAACGAAAATCCCGTTTCGCACGCCGCCAAAATCGCCAAATCGGGGCGGACGACGCACGGGCGCAGGCGTTCAACCAGCGGCTTCAGCGTCGCGTTGCAGATAATCGCGCCGATGAAAATCGCGCCGAAAATCAAAAATCCCGTCTGGCGCGTCCGTTTGAACGCCATCAGCGCAAAGCTCAGCCCCAGCCAGACGTAGCCGTTGTCGCCCAAAACCGTAATCACGGGCATAACGGCATCCATAAAAGAACATCTGAAAACGGACTGCACCCACTCCATTATTTGCAATTCGCCATTCGTCATCTGAGCTTCGCCGCCGTCTGCAAGCAATCCGCCGAAGCTTTTTCGGTGCTGCCGTAATCCGGCGTGCCGATTTCCATGTGCTTGACTTCGTTATCCTGATTCATATACACGAACAAAACGCAGCTGTTTTGCGCGTACACCCACACCTGCGACGGATTTTCCATGCGCTTGACCGTCGGCGCGCCAAGCATCGCTTCGACGTAATCCGCCTTTAAAATCGGATTTTCACGGTGCGAATTGGCAACGGAAACCGCCGATTCGTTTTGCGGTTCAATCATCGCGTCCTGTTCCACAACGGGCAGTTCCGTCGGCGCGGATTGGCATGCGCTTAAAGCAAATAATGATAAAAAAACAAGCTGTTTCATTGTCTTTCCTCTTGTTCCGCGACCAGCCGCCGCATAAAAGCGACCGCTACCAAAGGACTAATCATATTGACGACGGGAACCGTCATTAAAACGGCGATAAGTATACCCGCTTTGCGCCAATAAGGCAACTTTTGTTCAAACAGTTTTTCCGCCGCCGCATAATCGTTCGTCCGCAAAGCGACCGAAAAGAAATATTCGCGCGCCAAAATCCGCCCGTTCACCCAGTAATACAAAGCTATCGGCAGCAAATTCAGCAGCGGAATCCAGCTCAACAGCATGCTTGCCGGCGCAATCAAAGCCGTCGCCCCCGCGCCCTGCAAAGCGACAACCGCCGACATTTTAACACTGTCTTTCAAACTGACGTCGCGCAGTTTTCGCCCTTGCGACAGTTTGTCGACGCCCCAATCGATAAAAAATCCCGCAACGAAAGTCACGACCGGCGGAAACAGCAGCAAAGTCAAGACAAAAAATCCGATTCCCCCGAAAACGGAAACAATGCCGTTCAGCCAAGCGCTGTCGAACGAAACAAAATGCGTAAAAAGCGCCGTCAACCCTAAAAACAGCAGCACCAGAACAACCGCCGCCGAAATCAAAGTCAACAACAGCAATCCTCTGATTTTTTTGGAAAAAACATCACCGAACGCGGCCAAAAAATTGTGAATCATTTCCGCCCCCTTTATAAAAAAGTTTTATTTTTTTATAACAGAGTCTTGCTTGAAAACAAAGTTCCTTTATACTGCACGGGTAATCAACCCCAACGGAGGTTCTGTTTTATCATGAACGCTTTATCACGTTTCGATGTCGTCGCAATCGGAAACGCAATCGTCGACGTCCTGGCCAACATGGACGACGATTTTTTGAAAAAGCACGATATGCCCAAAGGGGTGATGACGTTAATCGACGCGCAAAGGGCTGAACAGCTCTACGGTCATTTGCCCGACACCAGCGTCGAATGTTCGGGCGGATCGGCGGCAAACACCGCCGTCGGAATCGCCGCCATGGGGGGCAAACCCGCTTTCATCGGCAAAGTCGCCGACGACAAACTGGGCAGCGTGTTCCGCAAAGACATTACCGACTCGGGCGTTCATTTTACGACTCCGTGCTTGGAAAACGAAAAGCCGACCGCGCGGTGCATGGTCATCGTCAGCCCAGACGCCCAGCGCACGATGAACACTTATTTGGGCGCGTGCGCGAAACTGTCCCGCAAAGATATTGACGAAGAGCTTATCCGCCAGACGAAAATCGTTTACATGGAGGGCTATTTGTGGGACCGCGACGAAGCGAAAGACGCTTTGGCTTACGCCGTCGAACTGGCGCACAAGCACAACCGCAAGGTTTCGCTGTCCCTGTCCGATCCGTTCTGCGTCAACCGCCACCGCGAAAGCTTTTTGGAACTGATTAAAAGCGGCGTGGACATCGTTTTTTGCAACGAAGACGAAATTCAATCCCTGTTCAACACGACAGACCCCGAAGAAGCATTTGAAAAGTGCCGGACTTTGTGTGAAATCGTGGTTGTCACGCGCGGGGCGAAGGGCGCGGTCGCCATCAAAGGCAACGAACGCTATGAAATTCCCGCCGCCCCGATTAACCGCGTTGTCGACACGACGGGCGCGGGCGATTTGTTCGCCGCCGGATTTTTGACGGGCTACGCCGCCGAACGTCCGATTTCCGAATGTCTGCAAATGGGCGCGCTTGCCGCCGCGGAAATCATTTCGCATTACGGCGCGCGTCCCGAAGCGCCCTTGCAGGACTTAATCGCGGAAAAAATCAAACCGTAAAAGATTCTTTTCGACAAAGCGTAAGTATTCGGGTTATAGAATCGTTAAACATTCGGTTTTAACGATTTTGGTCGGGAACATAACATGTTGCATTTGTCGAAAAAAAACGTTTTTTTGTTCGCTTTGGTCGCCCTTGCCGCCCTGTTCGGGTGCAAAGCTTGGTTCAAGGATGAACCCGTTTCCTACATCACGGAACCCGTCGTGCGCAAAAACATCGAAAAGGTCGTGAACGCCACGGGCGAAGTCAAAGCCATTGAGCTGGTTACCGTCGGCGCGCAGACGTCGGGCAAAATCGAATATCTGCCCGTCAAAGTCGGACAGCACATCAAAAAAGGCGACCTTATCGCCCAAATCGATTCGACGACGCAGGAAAACGACGTCGACAGCACCAAAGCCAAGCTGGCCAGTTTGAAAGCGCAGCTGAACGCCGCCGAAATTTCATCCAAAATCGCGCAAAAGCAGTTCGCCCGCGAACAAAAACTGCTGAAGAAAAACGCCGCGTCGCAGGAAGACTTTGAAAACGCCAAGGACGCTTTTGAAGCCGCCAAAGCCAAAGTCACCGAACTGAAAGCGTCCATCGCCGAAACCGCGCTGGCTTTGAACACGGCGGAAACGAACTTGGGCTATACGAAAATCACCGCGCCTTTGGACGGCATCATCGTTTCCGTTCCCGTCAAAACGGGCCAGACCGTCAACGCCGCGATGAACACGCCGACCATTGTTCAAATCGCGGATTTGTCGCAAATGGAAATTCTGATTGAAATTTCCGAAGGCGACATCGGCAAAGTCCAAACGGGCGCAAAAGTCACTTACACGGTTTTAAGCGCGCCCGAAACCGTTTACGAAACGACTTTGAAATCCATTGATCCGGGGCTGACTTTGCTGACCAACGGCGAATATACCGAGGTTGTCGGCTCTGACGAAGCGATTTACTATTACGGCCGATTGGTCGTCGACAATCCCGACGGGACTTTGCGCATCGGCATGACGACCCAAAACGTGATTTACGTCGCGCAGGCGGACAACGTTTTGACGGTCCCCGTTCTGGCAATCAAAAAGGACGGCGCGCAGAGCTACGTCAACGTTTTGACCTCGACTGGCGTGCAAAAACACGCGGTTGTAACGGGACTGTCCGACGGCGTGGACATCGAAATCAAATCGGGCGTATCCGACCATGACACCGTTGTCATCGCGCAAATGTCCGAATCCGAAGTCACCAAAAAGAAAGACAAATTCAAACGTCCGGGGGGATTCTGATGAAAATCATCGAACTGTCGGAAATCAACAAGTTTTTCGGCGCGGGCGATAACAGAACCCACGTTTTGAAAGACGTTGATTTTTCCATCGAAAAGGGCGATTTCGTCGCTATCATCGGGCAGTCGGGGTCGGGCAAATCGACGCTGATGAACATAATCGGCTGTCTGGACGTGCCGACGTCGGGGTCGTACAAAATCAACGGCGTCGAAGTCGCCAAAATGACCAAGGACGAACAGGCGGCTTTGCGGTGCAAGACGTTCGGATTCATCTTTCAGCGCTACAACCTGCTGTCGAATTTAAACGCTGTCGAAAACGCGGCTTTGCCCGCCGTTTATTCGGGTGTCGGGAAAGCCGACCGCACCGCGCGCGCCGAAACTTTGCTGAAAGAACTCGACCTTGGCGAACGGCTGAAAAACAAGCCGAGTCAGCTGTCGGGCGGGCAGCAGCAGCGCGTCAGCATTGCGCGCGCTTTGATGAACGGGGGCGAAATCATCCTTGCCGACGAACCGACGGGCGCATTGGATTCCAAAAGCGGCGAAACCGTTATGGAAATCATCAAATCCCTGCACCGTCAGGGACACACGATTGTCATGGTCACGCACGACGCGCACATCGCCGCCCAAGCCGACCGCATCATCGAAATCAAGGACGGGCGCATCATTTCCGACACACGCAAAGCCGACGAATTTTTCCCCCTGCAAAACCCCGTCAAAAACGTCAAACGTTCCCGTCTGGCGGAACTGCGCTACAGCTTTTCGGAATCGTTTTCGATGTCCGTTCATTCGATTTTGGCGAACAAAATGCGGTCTTTGCTGACCATGCTGGGCATCATCATCGGCATTGCGTCGGTGGTGTCGGTCGTCGCTTTGGGCAACGCGTCCCAGGCCAAAATCATGAAGCAAATCAGTTCAATGGGAACGAACACGATTGACATCCTGCCCGGCAAAGGCTTCGGCGACCGTCATTCGGGCAAGGTCAAAACGCTGAAAATCAGCGATTCCGAATTTTTGGCGCGTCAAGCGTTCATCGACAACGCCAGCCCGAACGTGTCGACCAGCGGAACTTTGGTTTACAAAAACAATTCGGTCACCGCCAGTTTGCGCGGGGTCGACCGCGCTTATTTCTCGGTCAAAGGCAAAAATCTGGTCGTCGGGCGCATTTTCAGCCCCGAAGAAGTTTCCCAAGCCGATTCCGTCGTCGTCATCGACGACAATACGCGCAAGGAGCTGTTCGCCGACAATCCCAACCCCGTGGGCGAAATTCTGATTTTCAACAAAAAGCCCTTGAAAATCATCGGCATGACGGAAAAGGACAACTCCCCCGGTCCGATGTCGGAAAGCATGAACCTGTGGGTGCCTTACACGACCGCGATGTACAAAATCACGGGCGGCAAGGACATCAATTCGATTACCGTCCGCGTCAGCGATTCGGTCAAATCCCAAGTCGCCGAGGACAGCATCGAAGCCATTTTGACCGCGCGTCACGGCAAAAAAGATTTCTTTATGATTAACACGGACAGCATCAAGCAAACGATTGAAAGCACGACGGGAACCATGCGCCTGCTGATTGCCTGCATCGCAGTCATTTCGCTGATTGTCGGCGGCATCGGCGTGATGAACATCATGCTGGTGTCGGTCACCGAACGCACGCGCGAAATCGGAATCCGCATGGCAATCGGGGCAAAGCAGTACGATATTTTGCTGCAGTTCCTTATCGAATCCGTGCTGATTTGCGTGCTGGGCGGCGGGCTTGGCGTTGCGTTTTCGCTGACTCTCGGCTGGCTGGTCAACACGTTCGCGACGGGATTCGGCATGCTGTTTTCCACCGCGTCGATTGTGCTGGCGCTGGCATGCTCTTCGTCCATCGGAATTATTTTCGGCTATATGCCCGCGAAAAACGCGTCCAACTTGAACCCCATTGATGCTTTGGCGAGTGAATGACCATGAAACGAAACACATTCTTATCCTTTTTACTGGCAACAACGGTTTTGACGGGATGCGCCGCGGCGACGAAATCCGTTCCGTCTTTGGAAACCGAACTGAACTATACGCAAGAAGTGCGGGAAAAATTCAACGCCGACCTTGACTGGTGGAAAGCGTACAACAATGACGAGCTGAACTATCTGGCAAACTTTGCCTTGAAAAACAACCCCGATATGCTGAAAGCGGCGGTCAAGATTCAAAAACAGCTGGCGACGCTGAACCTGTCGGAATCCGATTTGTTCCCGACCATGACGGGCAGTTTGGGCGCGTCGTCGAAAAAAAAGCTGAATGACGGCAAAAAATCGACGCAAAGCTTTTCGGGCGAATTGGCGCTGAATTATGAAATCGATTTGTACGGCAAAATCGCCGACGCCCGCAACGCGCAGGAATTCGAACTGAACGCCACCGTCGCCGATGCCGAAAGCGCGCGGCTGACCGTCGTCAACAGCGTTGTCGATTTGTATTTCAATCTGCTTTATTTGCAAAACACAATCGAGCTGACGCGGAAAAACATCGGCACTTACAGCGATTTGCTCAACATTGCGCGCGCACGGTTCAAAACGGGCAAGGCCGACAAGCTGGAGGTCGTGCAGGCGCGCCAAAGCTTGATTGCCGAACAAACCGCGCTTTTAAACACGCAAACGCAAGCCAAGGAAATGGAACAAAGTCTGCGCAACGTGCTGAATCTGAAGCCGGCGGACGGCTTGGCTTTGGGCGACGCGTCGATTTTGAAGCAGCCGCTTTTGACGCCGCATCTGTCCGTTCCCGTGTCCGTTTTAGCAAACCGTCCCGATTTGACCGCCGCGCAGTACCGTTTGAAAAAAGCGTTCAGCTCCATGAGAGCCGAAGAAAAAAACTGGTATCCTACGATTTCCCTGAACGGCGCAATCGGGTCATCCTCCAACCGCGCGAAATCGACGTTCGATTTTCCGTACCTGCTGGGCGGCGTATCGCTGAATCTGCCGTTTTTGGATTGGAACAGGGTGAAAAGCAACATCAAAATCGCGCGTGCCGATTACGACGCCGCTTTGATTGATTTCAAAAACGCGCTAGCGCAGGCGTTAAATGAAGTCGCGTATTATTCGTTTGCTTACGGCAAAACGGAACAAATTTACGCCAACACCGAAAAAACGCTGAAAAACAACCGCCAAATCACGGCGTATTACCGCGCGCGGCATCAGGCGGGCAAAGCAAGCTTCAAGGATGTTTTGCAGGCTGTCGCCGACGAAAACGCGGCGCAAAAGACTCTGCTGGCGCAGAAATATCAGCTGATTAAATACGAAAACCTGCTGTTCAAAGCCATGGCGGGACGGTATTAAATCCCGTCAGCATCTACGGGCGCGGACAGCATTTCATCGTAGTTGCGCAGATATTCCTCTTTGGTCAAACAGTTCGGCTTGGCTTTCTTTTCGTCTTGATATATTTCGCGCGCCTGCTGTTCGGTAAAAGCGTATTTCGGGTCGCTTGCGGTTCTGAGGCTGTCTTCAACCATATAAGTTGCGTATTCGTCTTCGGTCACACAGCCGTCCTTGTTTTTATCCATCTGGAAATAGTTTTCGTCGGCGATGTTGGACGATATGCCTTTAAGGAAATTGTTCGCCAGCTCGTCGGCGGACATATTTTTCAGCTTTTCCGCCGCCTCGTTCAATTTTTTCAAGGAATCCTGCAGCATGGCTTCCGCTTTGTCGGGGTTTTCCGCGAACTCCATGACTTTGTTCTGCCGTTCGCTGGCGGACAGCATTGCCTCCGTTTGCATCAAAAGCAGGAATTCGTCCTTTTCCAGATTGCCGTCTTTGTTTTTATCAAAGGTTTTGAACGCGGCGTTCAGTCTGGATTTTTTATTTTTCTTTTGCGCTTCGTCCAGCAAAGCGTCCAGATCGACGCCCCCGACGAAGCTTTTGTATTCGTTCGACGAAATAAAACCGTCATTGTTGACGTCCAGCAAATCAAACGCGTCGCCCATCATTTCCGACACATCGGGAATCTGCGCGTTCGCCGCCGAAACGGACACCAAAAATCCCATTCCCAAAAACAAAGCTTTTTTCACAGCCGTCCTCCGTCGCTTTTTATTCAGAATACCGTGAAAATTGTTGACAAATCAAGCAAAACTGCATAGAAAAACGCTTAGTTTGAATTCAACGAAGAAGTAAACACCCATGCGTAATATTGCTATCATTGCCCACGTCGACCACGGCAAAACCACTCTGGTCGATACCATGCTGCGTCAAAGCGGCACGTTCCGCGACAATCAGGTCGTTGCCGAACGCGCCATGGATTCCAACGATTTGGAACGCGAACGCGGCATTACCATTTTGGCGAAATGCACGTCCATCGAATGGAAAGGCGCGCGCATCAACATCGTTGACACGCCGGGGCACGCGGATTTCGGCGGCGAAGTCGAACGTATTCTGGACATGGTGGATTCGGCCATCGTTTTGGTCGACGCCGCCGAAGGTCCTTTGCCGCAGACGAAATTCGTCGTCAGCAAAGCGCTGAAGCTGGGATTGAAGCCGATTGTTTTAATCAACAAAGTCGACCGTCCAGACGCCCGCCCGCAGGAAGTCTACGAAGAAGTGTTCGATTTGTTCGCTTCGCTGGACGCGACGGATGAACAGCTGGATTTCCCCGTCTTGTACGCTTCGGGACGCGAGGGCTGGGCTGTTTACGATTTGGACAAAGACCCGCGCACGTCCATCGAACCGCTGTTTGACGCGATTATGAAATTCGTACCGCCCCCCAAATGCGACCCCTATGCGCCGTTCACCCTGTTGGCGACGACGATTGAAAACGACCCGTTCGTCGGGCGCATTTTGACGGGCAAAATTCATTCGGGTTCGGTCAAAGTCAATTCCTGCATCAAAGCCCTTGACCGTTCGGGCAAGGTCATCGAAACCGCGCGCGTCAGCAAAATTCTGGCTTTCCGCGGATTGAAGCGCACGGGACTGGAGGAAGCCGAAGCGGGCGACATCGTTTCCATTGCGGGCTTTACCAAAGCGACCGTGGCGGACACCTTGTGCGACCAGTCGGTCACGACGCCGATTCCCGCTCAGCCCATTGACCCGCCGACGCTAGCAATGACGTTTTCGATTAACACGTCGCCTTTGGCGGGCAAAGAGGGGGACAAAGTGACCTCCCGCGTGATTTGGGATCGTTTGCAGAAAGAAGCCGAGGGCAACGTCGCCCTGCGCATTTCGCGCACGGGTTCGACCGACGCGTTTGAAGTCGCCGGCCGCGGCGAACTGCAGCTGGGCATTCTGATTGAACAGATGCGCCGCGAAGGATTCGAGCTGTCCATCAGCCGCCCGCACGTTTTGATGCAGAAAGACCCCGTTTCCGGCAAAACCCTTGAACCGATTGAGGAAGTCGTCATCGACGTCGACGAACAGTATGTCGGCACGGTTTGCCAGACGCTGGGCGAACGCCGCGCCGAAATGACGGACATGCGCCCGTCGGGCGGCGGCAAAACCCGCTTGACGTTCCTTGCCCCGTCGCGCGCGCTCATCGGCTATCATTCGCAGTTTTTGACGGACACCTGCGGCACGGGCGTGATGAACAAAATGTTCCACAGCTACGAACCGTACAAGGGTTCGATTCCCGGCCGCCGCACGGGCGTTTTGGTATCGACCGACAACGGCGTCGCCGTCGCCTACGCGCTGTGGAAACTGGAAGACCGCGGCCCAATGTTCATTGATCCGGGTGCGGACGTGTACGAAGGCATGATTGTCGGCGAACACACAAAATCAAACGATATCGAAGTCAACCCGATTAAAACGAAACACTTGACCAACATCCGCGCCGCCGCGAAAGACGAAAACATCCAGCTGATTCCGCCCATTAAAATGAGCTTGGAAGAAGCGCTTGCCTACATCCAAGACGACGAACTGCTGGAAGTCACGCCCAAAACGTTCCGCCTGCGCAAAGCGATTCTGGACACCAACCTGCGCAAACGCGACGCGAACAAACGCGCCCAGTTGGAAAAAGATAACGGATAAAAGGCGATGACCGCTTGGAAAACCGCGTTTTCGGTGTATAAAAACCCGAAAATGATTGCAATGCTGATTTTGGGGCTTTTCAGCGGTCTGCCTTTGGTTTTGGTGTTTTCAACGCTGTCGTTCTGGCTGTCCGACTGCGGCGTGAACGTCAAGGCGATTGCCGCGTTTTCTCTGGTGCGCCTGCCGTACAGTTTCAAATTTCTTTGGTCGCCCTATATCGACCGCATGCCTTTGCCGTTTCTGACCAAACGGCTGGGGCAAAGGCGGTCATGGGCGATTTTGTTTCAAGCCTGCCTGATGGCAAGCTTAATCGCTTTGGTGCATACAAATCCCGCCGAAAGCCCGCTGACGACGGCATGTTTTGCGGTCTTGGTCGCCTTTTTTTCCGCATCGCAGGACGTTGTTTTCGACGCTTTCCGCATCGAATATTTGAAAGATTCCGAACAAGGCGCGGCGGCGGCGACTTTTGTTTTCGGCTACCGCATCGGCATGCTGGTTGCAGGGGCAGGCGCGCTTTTTTTATCCGACATCATCGGCTGGACGCGGGTTTACGAAGTTTTGGCTTTGTCGGGTGTTGTCGGCATGGCAACGGTTTTATGCGCCAAAGAACCCGAAATCACGGTTCAGCCCAAACAAAAAAATTTTTTCAAAGACGCCGTTGCCGCGCCGATTGCAGACTTTTTGAAAAAAACCGACTGGCTGTTGATTGTTTTGTTTTTGCTGACCTACAAAATGTGCGAAACGACAATCGGCACGGTCACCCCGAAACTGTACAAGGAATCGGGCTTTACCAACACGGAAATCGCCGCCATTGTCAAAATATGGGGTGTTGCCGCAACGATTTTCGGCGGATTTGTCGGCGGAATTTTGGTTGCCAAGTTCGGATTGTTCAAAAGCCTGCTGATTTGCGGTGTTTTGCAGGGGCTTTCCAACCTGCCGTTTGCGGGATTGGCGGTCGAGGGAAAATCGTTCGTCTGGCTGATTTCGGCGATTGTGTCCGACAATACGGCGGCGGGCATGGCAACGACGGCGTTTGTCGCGTATATGTCTTCGCTGTGCAACAAATCCTATACCGCGACGCAATACGCGCTGCTCAGCTCTTTAATGGCTTTGCCGCGCGATTTGCTGTCGGCGGCCAGCGGCTGGCTGGTCGTCAAACTGGGCTGGGCGCCGTTTTTCGTGTTTACGGCGCTTCTGTGTTTGCCGGGGCTGACGATTCTGTATTTTCTGAATCGCCGACTTCGGGCGAAAACGGAAGCGACACCGTAAAGGTCGTCCCCGACTCCGCCGAACTTTCCACCGTTATTTTTCCGTCATGGTGTTTGACGATTTGCGCCACAATCGCCAATCCCAGCCCCGTTCCGCGCGCTTTGTTTTTCGTTTCGGCGACGCGGTAAAAACGTTCAAAAACATGGGGCAACGCTTCGGGGTTAATCGTGTCGCCCGTGTTGTGCACGGACACCAGATAGTTGTTGCCGTCGACTTTGCATGACAGCGTGACCGTTCCGCCGTCCTGCCCGTATTTCAAAGCGTTGTCCGTCAAGTTTTGAAACACTTGCGTCAATTCGCCCGTATCGCCGAAAATGCGGTACGGCTGAGCGCAAAGCTTCAGTGCAATAACGGCGTTTTTCTTTTCGGCTTTGGAATCCAGCATTTGTTTGACGTTTTTCAAAATCTCGGGAACGTCGACAGCCTCCGACGGTTTGTTGTTCGCGTTCATTTGCAGACGAGACAGGGACAGCAGGCTTTCAATCAGCGCGGACATGCGCGCCGCCTGCGTTTGCATAATGCCCAAAAACTTATCCCGCGCCTGCACATCGTCGCGCGCCGTGCTTTGCAGCGTTTCGACAAAGCCCGACAGAATCGACAGCGGCGTGCGCAATTCGTGGCTGGCATTCGCGACAAAATCCGCCTGCATCTGCTCGAACTGTTTTTGCGCCGTCATATCGTACAAAGTCAGCACGGCAACCGCGCCCGCTTTCGCTTCGGCGGGCAAGCGTTCGATTTTGGCATTGTAAGTGCGCCCGTTTAAAGCGATTTCAAGGCTTTTTTTTGTTTCTTCCGCGGAAATAACGTGCTCCGCCGCCTGTTCCAATGCGTTGTCGCCGATAACATCGGCCAGCCTTTTCCCGCGCACGGACAGCCCCAGAACATGGCGCGCGGCCATATTCGCCCCCATGACTTCACCGTCTTCGTCCAACATCAGCAGCGGATCGGGCAAGCTGTCCAACACCGCCGCATCGGACAGGGTTTGCGCCTCCAGCCGTTCGGTTTTGTTCAGCCAAATCGTGCGCATGCGGTTGATTGCCGCGACAATCAGCGCGGATTCGTCATCTTTGCCGGTCATGTGAGGCAATTCCGAAAAATCCTTTTCTTCCGCCATTTCGCGGACATAGCGCGTCACCGACTGCAAGGTTACGAAAAACGGCAAAGACAGCAAAACCGTCAGCGCAACAACACCCGCAAATCCCGCCACCGCCGACACAGAGCTGACTTCGCCCATAATGACCAAAATAATCAGCATGATGGCCGATGGCAAAGACACCGTCAAAACGCGTTCGACGAAATGGTACGGCGTTTCAAAATCCTCGTTGCGCCGCATGACGATTTGCAGGTATTTTCTGCGCCAATCAAACATTGTTTACCCTTTGCGCGCTTTCAAACCCCGCTGATACGCGTCCCAGTCGGAAACGGGGGCCATGGCGACGCCCGAATCGCAAGCCGCTTTGGCAACGGCGGTTGAAACGGCTTCCAACAGGCGCGCATCGAACGGGTCGGGAATGATGTTTTCCGCATTCAGTCCGTCCGCCG
>ERZ808252.1480-NODE-1480-length-17036-cov-9.436252_pt1 | contig 17036 bp, 8 predicted proteins | sample MGYA00521242_ERZ808252 | MGnify/ENA primary metagenome ERZ808252 (study PRJEB31516, sample SAMN03275581) | gut metagenome | biome: mammalia-associated habitat; material: feces | host: Papio cynocephalus | place: Kenya | collected 2012-08-07 ...
AGAAAAATAAATTAAAAATTCCATATTTTTAATTTAAAAATTTACGCCATATCACCCTTTTTGCATGACCGGCAAGATGGTATGGACTGGCCATAGTTGCGCTTTCGCACGATAAAGGACGGCGAAGGAGAAGGTCAGCGTGGCCCACGGCTGTTGGGATGGGAGTGGAAAGGGACAATCATGCGCAACGGCCGAGCGAAAGAAAGGCCGAGGAAAGCGAAGGAAAACAGGTAGAATGGGGCGGAATGGAAGAACTTAAAAAAGCATAAATCGCATCAAGCCGTGCGGTTTTTCATACACGCAAAGGGGCTGAGCTGCAAGATTTTTAGTACTTTTGCAAAAGTATTTGAGGTAATATTTCATTAAACAATAGCTATTTATGAAGAGAATTGTATTGGTACGCCACGGTGAAAGCCAGTGGAACATGGAGAACCGCTTTACCGGTTGGACAAACGTTGACCTGACTGAGAAGGGTAAAGAAGAGGCTTTCGCAGCCGGCAAGCTGCTCAAGGAAAATGGTTTCCACTTCGATATCGCATATACTTCCTACTTGAAGCGCGCCATCAAGACGCTGAACAACGTGCTCGACGCCATGGATGAGGACTGGATTCCCGTGGAGAAGAGCTGGCGCCTGAACGAGAAGCACTACGGAAAACTGCAGGGACTGAACAAGGCCGAGACGGCGGCAAAGTATGGCGACGAGCAGGTTCTGCTGTGGCGCCGCAGCTTTGACGTTGCTCCCCACGAGCTTCCCGCCGATGGAATCGGCAGCGCACTGACCGATCCGCGCTATGCACTCGTCCCCGAGGACTACCTTCCAAAGACGGAAAGTCTGAAGGATGCTATCGCTCGAGTGATGCCTTATTGGGAGTGCATCATCTTCCCGAAGCTCAAAGAGGTGGACAACATCATCGTTGCAGCCCACGGCAACAGCTTGCGCGGCATCGTGAAGCACCTCAAGGGCATCAGCGACAAGGAGATTACGAAGCTCAACATTCCTACGGCTACGCCGTATGTGTTTGAGTTCGACGACAAGCTGCAGCTCGTGAAGGACTACTATCTCGGCGATGCCGATGAGATTGCCCGCAAGCAACAGGCGGTAGCCAACCAGGGTAAGGCCAAATAAACCGGACAAGAGCAGGTGCGGTCCTGCTCAAAATTACGAAGTGGGCGGTATGTCTTCAGGGGCATACCGCCCACTTTTTAGTTATATTTTCAGATAGGACGTGCTGCCGTGCGGCAGGAATGGGGCAGTGCATGGGCAGGATGAGCACTGAGGATGTCCCACTCATGGCGTGCGTCCACGCTCCCATCCCCCGCAAGACGAAGCTGCGTGAGATGGAAGGTGGACGCAAAAAGGGCATTTCACAACTCCTCCAATGGACGAAAGCGAAATGCCCAGCAAGCAACTAAAAAGCTAAAAAGTGCTCATCAGAAGATGAACTGCACACGGGCCTGAACCTCGTGGAAGTTCTTGTCATAGCCATACTTGTCCTTGGACAAGTTGGAATAGGTGTAATCGAGCATGGCCTGGACGAAGCGATTGAAGCTGTAGTTGAGGCCAATGGTCCAAGAACGGACTGCACCACCGCCCACACTGCTTGACTTATAAGGATAGTCCTCCATCTTTCCGCTGGGATAATACTGGTCACGGCCGGCGCTATAGTATTCTCCTGGGTTGATGTCGTTGAGGCCGGTGTAGTTGAAACGGCCGACAATCTCCAACGAACGGCCGGAGAGTCCACGCAAAGTACCATTGCGACTATCAAACTTATAGGGATTGCCGAAAATCATATAGCCGGCCTCCACATAAGCTCCGTGGAAGTTGTTTGAGCGGAGAGGGTTGGCATTCATCCATGCCTCGAGCGTTCCCCAAGTGTCGATGTTGTTGTTGCTGGCATCGAAGAGCGTCTTGGAGTCGCGCTTCTTGGTGACGTGCTTGTAGAGATACTCACCACGAACGAAGAGCTTCTCATTGTGGTAGAGTGCCTCTGCGCCGGCATCGAGGACGTTCTCAGCCCACGGCAGGTCACAGCTGACGAACCGTTCGTCCTCATCCACGTAGGTCTCCATCGTCTGACCGAGGTGGATGGTCTTCTTGAGCACGTTGTTTTCGGTCACGCCTCCGCCGACATGCTGGTAGCGGATGTTGCCACCTATCATCAAGGTCTGGTTGCCATCGTTGATGGGACGATACTGGTAGCGGCCGGAAAGGACGATGCCGTTGAACCCTGACTCAATCTTGTTGTACTGGTTCTCGGTCGTCACACCTTGATAAGCCATGAACTTATCATTGGTAAACTTGTACGTGATACCCAGCTCGCGGCCCTCACCCAGCGCATTGGCGGCACCGGCACGGGAGATGAAGTGGTAGCTTCCCAGCGAAGTGTTGCGTGCCATGGACCCGGCGGCGTTGTTGTAGTAGCCTACCTGGATGTCATGGTTGCCTCCCTTGTTGTCCTTTTGGTTGTAGCGGAGGAAGATGTTCTTCTGCGAAAACTCGCCGCCACCAAAGCCAAAGTCGGCATAGAAGTACCAATCGTGATAGCTCAAGGACGTGCGGATGCGGGCATCGGTGATGGTTGCGCCCGACTGCATCGGCGTGTAGTCGTTGTGATACCATGCCGCATCGGCCATGAAACGGGCACCGACGGTGAAGTGAAGGTCCTCAGACTCATTGTCGATGGTTACGGTCGGCTTGGAGTCAAAGTCCTGAGCGTTGGCTGCCATGGCACAAAGTGCGAACATTGGCAATATGATAAATTTCTTCATTGTTGTAATTTGCTTGTGAATATATTGTGAATTTGACTTACTTGCTCGCTATTCTCAACAGTTTAGTAACCCAGATGCTTCAGCACATCCACCGCGTCGGGGACGGTGTGGGGAGCCTGTGAGTTGTCATAAAGCTGTCCGGCATGGAACGGATTGACAAGCTTTGCGCTGCAACGGAAACCGTTCTCAATCATATAGCGGAGCGACATCTCGGAGTGATTGGTAAAGAAACCATCCATATATACAGGATGTGTCTGGGCGGTAGTGAACGTAGTGTAGGCCGTCGGCTCCACAGTGACGTTGAGAAGGTCGTCGAACTGCGTGGCGTTCTCGCCCCAGTAATTCACATAGTAGCCCATGTACTTGGCCGTCTGGGCGTAGCTGTCGAATGAATAGGGATGGTTGATCATTCCGCTCTTGCGAATCATGTAGGCCATCCAAGGCGCATTCATCTCGGGATAGTTGTTGGGTGCGCCCTCAACTGACGGGCCAATGATGTGCGCACCGTGGTCCTGTGCGTACTTTATGAACGAAGCGTAGCCGGCAGGGGTGTCGTAATTGAGGTCAGTAGAGCCACCATCGCTCAGCCAAAGGAGGTAGCACATGGGGATTTGACCCTTGAACACGTTGTAAGCGCGGTTCAATGCGTCGAAGGAGAAGGTCTGAAGGATAACCTTTCCGTTGGTATTGCCGACATTGACGTGGCCGTTGACATAGAAAGGTGCGCTCTCTGCCTCCTTCTTGGTGATGATATTCCAGCCCCATTCGTCGAGAATGTTGTACACGCGAATCTCGATGTCCTTCGGATTGAGCCAAGACTCCTTGAACTCCGGGTAGATACCGGGGCGGTTTCCGTTGTCCTTATCATCGGCAACGTAGGCGGTAGAGCCGCTCTTATCACCGAAGCTGTACTCCACAAAGTCCATGTATTTGCTGGCTTTGTTGCCGACAACGCTGGGATCATCGCACTTCACGGCAGCCTTGGAAGCCTTGTATATCTCCTCAAGGGTCATGTTCTTGTACTCGTCCTTGATCTTGTAGGTGAGCACACGGGCACCATCCTTGTCGCGGTTGAGCTTGTTGCCCATGGCATAGTTGATCTGATCCTGCAATGCAGAGACATAAAGCCCATTACTGTAGTGTATCGTCGGGACGTTCTCATAGACGTTATCCCCCTTGCGCAGCGTCTCGTAGGCGTAATATCCGTTGTGTCCTGCCGCGAAAGAAGGGCGTCCCTGCTCGGGCGTATCGTCGTTAAACCACTTGCCGGCATCGAGCATCAGCAGTTCGGCATAGTAGTAAGACATCGTGTAATTGGCGCGGAAGTCGGCCACGTCTCGGTCGTATTGCGCGGCAATGTCGTCCTCCGAGAAGTGCTGAGAGCCGTCTGCGTTGCGGAAAGAGCGGTAAAAGTCCTTGCGGGTGGTCGGAACATCGTCGGAAAAGACCGTCTCCACGTTGGTGGTACGCTTGAGATTCTCGTCGTGATTGGCCAGAACCACACCGTCTTTGGTCACTTGCATGTCGCTCTCGAGGTAGTCTGCACCCATGTTGCGCGCCCAGCGCCATGCTGCCTCGGTCTCCTCCGGAGCCCAATAGGTTGAGCCACGGTGGGCCACGCAAGCGTAGAGAGGCACGTAGTCGCGCACTTTGGCCATCTCATCAGAAATGTGCTGCACGTCAGTACGCTTGGCATCAGTATTCACATTAGTGAATTGCTGCTCGTCAGAGCAAGAGGTAAAGGCGGAGAGCAGGGCTATCCCCACTAAGCCTAAACGGAAAATTTGCTTTGTCATAAACAAAAGTTGATTGATGATATTGCTAAATAAAAATTTCTGTTTTCTGTGTTCACGCTCCTTACTTGTTGTTCACAAGATACTGTTCCTTCTTGTATGTGAGTGCCATGAAGAGGATAGAGAGCACACAAGCACCGACGAGAAGGACGAAAGTCCAGTCCCAACCAGCCGTCTCGGCCACATATCCAATGACGACATTGGCCAGAAGCGCCGTGCCGAGCACATAGCCCATGAAGCCGGTCAGTCCGGCTGCCGTGCCAGCAACGTTCTTGGGGGCAAGGTCAAGGGCCTGCACGCCGATGAGCATCACGGGACCATAGATGAAGAAACCGATGCCGATGAGGCAGCCGATGACCACGTTGATGTTGGTGAAGTTCTGCCAGTAGATGACAATCAGGACGGCAACGACGGCCATGAAGAGGATGGTAGGCAGCGCGCGACGCCCATGAAAGACCTTATCCGACAGCCATCCGCAGATGATCGTGCCCGGGATGGCGGCCATCTCGTAGGCAAAGTAGGCCCAGCCGGCCTCCTTGATGTCGATGCCCTGCTCGGTCAGGATGGTGGGTGCCCAGTCAAGGCAGCCGTAGCGCACCATATAGACAAACGCATTGGCAAAGGCGATGTACCACAAAAACTTGTTGGTCAGCACGGTATGGAAGATTTCGCCTGTGGAGAGCACCTGCTCCGACTTCTCGTCGTAGGTGTCGGCGTAGTCGTTGCGCCACTTTTCTATGGACGAAAGACCACAAGACTGGGGGGTATCGCGTATCATACTGTAGGCGACAATGGCGATTAGCATGGCCACAGCGGCAGGGAAGAGATAAGTGCCGATGAGGAAATAGCGCTGCTCATCGGCGCCATAGAACCATGAGCCGAACCATGCCGCGCCGTAAACCGACATCGGACCGACCAGTGCGCCACCCACATTGTGGGCACAATTCCAGAAAGACATCCACGTGCCACGCTCCTTAATGGAGAACCAGTGGGTCATCACACGGCCACACGGAGGCCAACCCATACCGTTGAACCAGCCCACAAGGAAGTTGAGCGCGGCCATCAGGGCAATGGCCAAGCCCTTGTGCTCGGCGCCTATCCACTGAATCGGCACAATCATGAACATCATCGAGAGGGCCGCGAGCACCAGACCGAGCGGCAAAAAACGCTGGGCGTTGCTGCGATCGGAGATACTTGCCATGATAAACTTGGAGAATCCGTAGGCAATGGCGTTCATGGAAAGCACCACACCCAGCTCACCTTTCTCGAAACCGAAGGGGGCAAGCATGGGGATGGCCATCGAAAAGTTCTTGCGAACGATGTAAAAGCCCGCATAACCAATGAAGATTCCGATGAAAACCTGCCAGCGCAGACGACGATAACGCTCATCTGCGGCGGGGCCTGTCTGCTCTGATTTAAAAGCAGGAGGAGCTAAAAAATTCCACATAATCGAAACTTTTAATTAATATTTGTTATTCTGAGTCGCTAAAGATTGATCGTTTCTCACGACATTTTCATCCGAGTAGGCAGGGGATCATATCGGTTTCACTCCGAAACCCTACACGTTACATTCGTGTTGCAAAGTTATTTCAAATATGTTACACTAAAGGTATGCAAAGCAATTATTAACTAAATAACTGCTAATTATTAACATTAGATAACCATAAAAGGATATATATACGCTGTATATTCTGCTATACAACTCGATCATTGCGCTTTGAAACCAAGCGAAAGAGGCAAAAACGGCAGCGGAAAAACAACCTATAAAGGGAACGATGGATAGAGGAAAGATGGTTAAAGAAAAGCCAAAATGCACTGATTCCATTGCCTTGGCGACATATAGAAGCAGATGGGTTGGAGGTAAAAGAAACAAACAATAAGGGGGAGCAGAAGTAGGGGAAAACAATACCAGCCATATTGCGTTGCGAAAGGGGCTGAATGACCATGCAATAGAGGCCCTATGGCATGACAAAAGAGGCCCTATGACAACGCGATTTAGGCTCTATTGCAAGGCCGCATTTCTGAAGCCGCCTATCTGTCAGGCAAAAACACGAAATGAGTCTGACGCAACGAGCCTCAACGCAAGGAAAATTGACGCAAGAAAGAGGGATACGGAAGGGAGGTTAAACCCAAATAGAGAGCGAAGACTGGGTGAAGAAGAAGGGGAAGCACACAAAAAGGCGAACCCTTGCTGTAGGATTCGCCTTTGCGTTTTATGCTTATGACCGCATGAGAATGCTGCCCAACGGCCGTGTTCGCATCTGCATTCGTCTACGGCTGAGTTTACTGATTGAGCGCGTTGTTCTTGATTTTGACATAGTCGGCAAAGGCTTTGTCGAACGCATCATACTGTGCCTGCGTCTTTTTCCCAAGCGTTCCGCGCAGTCCCCGGTAGTAACGCTTCACCTTTGCACGCACCTCCTGCTTCTCTTCAGGGCTGGAAGCCGCACTATAAGGGGCATAGATCTTGTCGATATCCTTATACATCTGCGGGACAAGGGGCGCAAGGAAGGCCAAGTCACCGGTATACTCATCAGCAGAATCGGCGGGTGCAGGAGCAGGAGACGTGGTGTCCTGCGTGGCCATGGTAGCCGTCGTATCACGAGACACGGTAGCCACCTGAGACGCATCGTCCTGTCCCAAGAGGTCGGTGTCGTTGATAAAGTAGAGCACAATGCCCACACCGACGACCAGCGCCAGCACAGCCACCACTGCACGGAGCACGCCTTTGCCCACCTTGGGCATTCCCAACTGCACGCCACCTGAGGGGCGATTGGCGCGCCTGTGGTCCAAAGCGTCGGCAAACTCGGCCATCGTCGTGTAGCGGGCACTGCTATTGTAGTTGCAACAACAGCTCACCACATCGTAGAACTCACCCCCAAGGCGCAAATCCTTCATCAACATACCGAGCGCATACATGTCGGCGCGCACCGTGACGGCTACCGTACCGTCCTTGATTTCGGGCGCCTGATAGCGGACAACCTGCGCCGCATCGTCCTGATTGCCGGCATACTGCTGGCGGAAATTGAGCAAACGCACCTGATTTCCCTTCGTAGTGACGAACACTACCGCCGGTGAAAGGTCGCCATGGACTATCTTGTGCTCATGGAGATAGCCCAACGCCGAAGCCAACTGTTCAAGAACAGCCTTCTTTGCCTCCAAGCTGGGGATCTCTGCGACGAAAGAAGACAGAGGCCGGGCATCTTCCCAAGCAACCACAAGGCAACGTCCCAACTCGTTGTCATCCCGCATCTCAAGGTATTTGAGCAGGTAAGGGTGCTCCAAGTCGTGATTTTGGTCAAACTGTCGCTGAAGTGCCTTCTCGTAAAGGGGCTTCCCTTGATATTCTTTTTTGATGGAAATCAGCAACTCCGGCTTCCCGCCGCCGTCGCTTAACGTGAAGCGATAGACTCCATAAGTTTTCAATTCCTGCATGGTTTCTTATAACTCTTGAACAATACTTCTACTTGATGGTTCTATTTCGTTGCAAAAATAGGAAATATATTCGGCACAGCCAAAGGATTGACCTTGTTTTTTACCGTGAGCTTCTCTGCTCCGCCTCCCAGGCTTCCCACTCGTCCTGTGCCTTCTTCCAGTCGGTCTGTTCGCCTGTGGCCAACGCCTCGGCTTGTCGTTCAGCCTCATCGCGCGCCTTGTCGCGCGCCCGCTTGGCTTTCATGCTGGCAATGGTGGCATCGTCGAGCACCTGGATGGCACCCCGGCGAACCGCCTCCTGAAGCTCATCGGGACCGAATGCCTTGCCCTGCTCGTTGAAGTCGGAGATGTTGAACTCGTAATCGACGCGCAATTCGTGGCGTATCTCCTTCTGCTTGCCCCTCTTGCTGGCGTTCTTCAGTTTCAGCAGACGGGATATGTCGGTAAGTTCTTGCTGCGAAAATTTGTTTCTTCCCATATTGATTTTATTTCAGCGGACGGCATGCACTGCGCACTTGCCTTCCCTGTCGTATGCTACCGCGTGAGACTCAGCTTGACATTGAAGCCGAAGTCGTGGGTGGTCGTCGGGTAACTACTCGACGAAAGGAGCGGTGTATTGGTCTGCATGTCATAGTAGAAACTCATCGTCACCAGCCGCGACAGGGTGTAGTCGGCGGAGAAGGAGAGCTTGAATGCCGAGTTTCCGCTCGATGCCGACGAGGTCATCGTGGCAATGTCGCGGGTGATGGCGGCTTGTTTGCGCAGCGAGATGTCGAGTCGGAGGTTCAAGTCGCGGTTGACACCACCGCGTGCGCTACGGTTTCGGTTGGTCTGACTGCTGGCACTGGCGTCCTGTTGCTGGTCGCCGGTCCTCTTTCGGGTCTTGACCTTCCGGCGCGCCCGGGGGCCGAAGAGGTCGAAATTGTTGATTTTGTAGCCGAATCCGAGCACCCAGTCCTTGCTGACGGCCTCATTGATCTGCACGGAGGTCATGGAGAGCGCAATCTGCCGGGTCTGGTTGTACTTCAACTCGGCCGTGAGATTGCCCAATGTGGTCACGGACACGCCTAAAAGGGGCGAGAAGGCCTCGTTGATGCTCACCATCGAGACGTTGAACATGGAACTGGGGACGGGGTTTCCCGTCGTGGCATCCTGGACAAATCCCAGCAAATCGCCACTCAATGCCTGCCAGGTGCTATAGCTTTGGTATGCCCCCACGCTGTAAATGCTCTTGTAACTGTGGTTGATGTTAACACTCTTGAAGATGTCGCGGAACCATGGCAGCTTGGAAAGTCCGCTGTATCGCAACGTCCAGTTGGGCAACAGGGAAGCCAATTTGGGGAAAATGTCCAGCCCTACGCTCCCCATGCTGGTGTAAGCATTGAGGAAAGCGGGGATCATTGCGTCGCCGCTATACTTGTTGACCGCCCCCTTGGCAGGGTCAAACGTGCCCCCTCCGAGTGCGGAGGGATACCGACGGCCGGCATATTGCGCCTCGACACGGTCGCGATAGCCGTCGAGCGACTGCACAAACTTCTCAAACGTGCCGCTGTGGTAGCCGTTGGTGGCGTTGCCCATGCCCTCGAAGGCCGACCCAAGCGAGAGGGTGGTCATGGTGAATGAGCCACTTTGGGTGGTCGGGTTGCCCTGATACATGTACTGTATGCTCTTTGCCGTGGTCTGCGTGCGGGAGGCATTGAGGTCTATCTTCAGGTCATTGACCGGCTCAAGGGTCATGCGAAGCTGCAAGTCTTGGGTGCGATTGGTGGTCGCAGGGGTGGCCACACTGTCGTTGGAAAGCAGCCAGCCACGCTCACGGGCACGGTCTATGTAGCCGTCTCCAACGAAACCGAAGGCAAAGTCGAGTCCAGGCGCGAGCGCGTCACCACCCCTTTGTCCGAAGGCCTTGCCGATAACCGGCATGAAACCGGGCAACGTCATGGCGTACTGGTCGCGGTAGGAGATGCTGAAGGAGCGCGCCGTCATGAGCACACGGGCCACACACTGGGCCGTTTTGTACCAAGCCTTGTCGTCAAGGGGCTCCTTGGCGGTGACGGTGAGCTTCATCCGGATGGTAGAGTCGGTCTTGTTGAAGATCTTTATCTTGTTGGCATCCACCTTTTTCCAGCGCACGGAGATGGTTTTTCCGTCGGCATCCTTTGCCGTGACAATCAGTCTGCGGGTGTTCTTCCCGTGACTCACGACCATTGAGGTGTCCGCCTTGATGGTCAGTTCGCGCTCAAAGCTCCGGCGATTCTTGGGCAATTCTTTCTTCTTCTGTTCTGCCTTGTCGTCGCCTTCGGCTTTCGCGGCGTCGCCCTTGGCATCCTTCCGCCGCTTGGCCGGGCTGGTCGTGCGCCGGTCTCTTCCCGACAAATCGTCGCGACGGCTGCCGCTACGCTTCGCCCGCTTGAAGCGTTCGTTGGTCTTTTTCAGGAAGGGGAAGTGGTTATAGAGCTTCTCCAGGTTGAACGTCCCGTTGAGGTTGAGCGTGCGGTTCATCGAAATGGTATTGCCCAACGACGTCCCATCCTCGAGGTCTGTGCCACGAATCCATGAGTAAGTCGACGCATAGCTGGCATCGGCATTGACCCAATCGAAGATGGGAATGAGATTAAGCGGCAACTGGTAGGACGCGTTAAACGACTGATTGAAGTCCAGCGGCCGACCGAAATTGCTGATACTCTGCTTCACGGAGTCCTTCCAGGCCTGGTATTGGTCGGGGTAAAGGTCCTTGTTGATGGGGGTATAGGGCTCCTCTATCTCCGCATGGGTCGCGCTCTGGAAGTTCATGTGGAGGTTTTTGGTGAGGTCCCAGCGGATGGTAAAGTCCCTATTCCACAGGAATTGCTCACTGAAGGTGAGCGGGAGCATCGCGTTCTCGGTCGATTCCATGTCACGTTCCTGCAGCTCATAGTAGGAACGGGTCATCTCTGTGTTGAATCCTATGTTCTGAGGAAGCCAGTTCAGGCCGAATCGCTTGAAGATATCGAGCCACTTGGAGCGGCTTTTGATTTTCTTGAACGGCTCCCACGCCTTGTAAACCGGTGTCCAGTTGTAGTTCAAGGAGCCTCTCCAGTTGTCCTCATTCTCATAGACGGTGGTCTCTCCGCTCGTGTGGGAGTGGCTGTGACTGTAGGAAAAGGAGAAGTTGGCGGGGTCGTAGGGCATGGGGTGCCGCTTGTTCTGTATGCCGACCCGCACGTTGGAGAGCGAGAAGTTGGTGGTAGTCTGCTTTGTGACGGCTATCGACTCGATGCTGTCGCGCTCGTTTTTGGAGCCGGTTGCGTCGAGAGCGTCCTGCAATTCCATGTCGGTGTCGAGGGGATTGTACTTAGGACGGCTCTGGGACCGCTGCACACTGTAGTAGATGGGGGCGGAGACGCGCGCCTTCTCGGGGAAGAACTTCCCCAGCTCAAAGCTGGTCGTGAGGGTGTAGTCGCTCGTTGTCTCCTGCTGTCGCTCGTTCACTCCCTGCTCAATGCCGCCGTATCCGTCGGTGATATAGCTTCCGTTGAGGTCGATGGTGCCGAAGTCGGAGAGCTGAACGTTGAGCTTTCCGCGCGCTGCCCAGCCTCCCTCGTTGTTGTATTCGAGCAGGCGAAGCTCGTTGACCCACACCTCACCGCTCTTTTCCTCGCCGCTGAGGTTGCGCACACCGATGATCATCGTCTTCACTTCTCCGAGCGTCGGGTTGCCGACAATGGTGATCTTGTTTGCCGGTTTGTCTGGATCGTAGGTCACATAGGGCAGACTGTAGCTTGCCGCACCTGCCGACTTGGCCTCGTTGCGGGCTTTCTTCACCGACGTAAAGATCTTGAGGGGCACGTCAAGCATGTTCTCTTCCGGCCAAACGGCCACACATCCCTCGCGCGTATAGCCGTTGTAGCGACCTGGGGCGGTGAGGGAGAGGGGAATTTCGTACTCGTAATAATTGTTCTTATAGTCGGAACCGAAGCGCACGAAGACCGCCAGTTGGCTGTTTTGCAGCCCCGTGGTGTTGGGATCGAAGGCATTGGCGTGGGCGAACATCTGTATACGCTTGTACTGACGGAGGTCGAGCGTGGTGTTTTTGTACACCGCTTTCGACTCCCCTGTGCCGAGATGGTTTACCGTCAGGGCCAGTGCCTGCTCATTGCTCTGCACCAACTGCGGTTGCGTAGGGTCTTGTTCGCGCGTGATTCCCGGCGGAAGGACGTAGTTTACCGGCTCTTTGTCGGAGTTTTCCTCAATGCTCACGGCGCTGACCGACATCGATCCGGAGGTCGAAGCCGACTGTGTGAGGTTCTGGTTGTACTGTCTCCAGTCGCCACGGACAAGGTCCAGCGAGCCGAAACGGAGCACAATGGGTTTCTCAAAGCCCGTAAGGAACATCCGCATGAACCGGATGGAGGTGAAATCGCTGATGCCGCCCACGCGCTTCTGGAACTCCCGCAGCGGGATTCGGAACTGATACCACGTCGCCTTGCCCGTTCCTCCCTTGCGAAGTGAGGGCGTCGTCTCGCGCTTATCGACGATATAGTTCTGCCCTACGACCAAGTCCTGCGGCCGAATGGAGACATGATACTGATAATACTTCTCATATTCGTTGAGCGTATAGTCCTGGTTGATGTCCTCCACGTCGGGAGTCGTCTTGTAGGAGGTGTCATAATTCTCGGGCTGGTTGTCGGAATCGGGCGAGTTTCCCTGCGGCATGTTGATGCGCTTGTACCGTTCGAGGATGGATTTCTGCTGCTGGTCGTAGTCAGAGCCGCGGAAATAGTGATAGTCATCGTTGGCCGGGTCAGCCCAAATGGAGTCAAACACGGCCTGATTGACCTTGCCCCGGATGGTGGTTAGGAAGTCTTGGTAGGACTCAAACTCCTGTTCCTGCTGGTCGGTAAGCCCGTTGAAGCCCACATCTTGCATGGCTCGGCTTCCACTGGTGGTGGCAAAGGCGTAGGTTACGGTCGCTTGGGTCGGTATTCTTCCCCACTGTGTGGTCGTCCAAGCGTTGCTTCCGTCGACGGGCATGCCACTTTCATAGAACTTCTTACCGTCGCGGAGCACGTCTTCGCTCACCTCTCCGAGGTCGATATAGAAGTCGCCGCCATAGAGATTGGCGTCATCGCGCTCATTACTATAGATAAACGGGTCGAGCAACCAGAACTCTATGTACTCGATATTGGCTGTCTCGAAGTCGCTGGTGTCCAACTTGCGCATCATTCCTCCCCACTTTGTCTTGGGATTGGTCAGCCGTCCGTTGAGCGTCAGGTCGGGATTGAAGTTGTAGGGTCCCCGTTCCTCGGGGTAATAGGCCAGGTTGAGCACGGTCAGCATGGACGATTGGCCACTGTAGTTATTCTGATCGCGCTGCGGAAACAGCTCCCTGGTATAGACCTCGCGCACATAATAGTTGGACAGCTGCTCCAGATCGCTCTTGATGTGAGCCGGGGTGAGCGACGAACTGCGCCTTGTGAAGAGCGGGTCGATATTATACCATGCGAGCAGGGAGCGGTTATAGCCACTCTTGAGCGTCGTCTTGTCGGAGGATTCCGGGAAGAGACTCGGCACGGAGGAGATGATCCACGAGGTGGGTTGCGACACGTCGATGGTGCTCTTGGTGTTCTCAAAGTCGTCCAAATAGGACGCATTGTCCTGCGTACCGCTGGCCTTGCCGGCGATGAGCTGCGCAAACTCTGCCGATAAGGAGATCTGCGACGGCTGCGTAAGGCGGAGGAAGGGAATCTTGTCGAGCACATTGGTGAGCCATTGGCTCTCTTTCTTCCAGTTAAGGTTGAGTCCCCAGATGGTGTTGTTGAGTGGCTCCGACCCCATGCTGACCTTGGTCGTGAGGGCTTGCTCGCCAAGATGCATGAACGTACCGCCGAGCTGGAAGTTCTTCGAGAAGTCATACTCCCAGTTGAGTCCCACCATCGTCTTGCGTTCCTGCCCATAGTCGCTCTGACTCTCGAGCGAAACGTTGACGTTGGTGCCCGCGTCGATGATGCTTTGGTTGAGGATGGTCACCTCGCCGGAGTTGTAATCCACCGAGTAGTCGCTCCCCTCGGTGAGGGTCACGCCCCCCGCCGTCACCACGACCGAACCCTGCGGCACATTGTATGCGCCCAGGGAGATGACGTTGGCCGACGTGCCGCTGTACTGTCCCACAAGCATATACTTGTCCTTCTCGGCAATTTGCTTCGCCACAGTCTTCGTAGAGTCGTACAACTCGGTGAAGGCATACTTGCTGGCATTGTCTGCCGCCACGCCGTGCTGCTCCAGATAGGTCTTCATGTAGGATCCGAAGGGCTCCGCCACGGGGAAGAACACGCGCCCGTTGCTCACCGTATAGCCCTCCACAAAATCGAAGTAGCCGTTGGAGTTGGCCTTGTTGTTGTTGTCCAGGCGGTCGGCGCCAAGGAGTTTGATGATGGGTGTGCCCTTCACTTGGGCCTCGGGGATGTAGGAGATGTACACTCCCGTGGTGTCGCTCTGGTATTTCACGTCGAGACGGAACTTCTCTTTCTGCACCGTCGAGGCGAGATAATACACGTTCTTCATCATCAACCGCCAGTTTCCCTGTGCGGGATTGTTGCTGGTGTTCTTCAACGACTTCACAAACAAGGCCTCGTTGACGTCGGTTCTGTCGCTGGAGAACTCGCCGACCTGGTAGGTCACGCCGCCGTAGGTGTACTCATAGGCCACGGCCAGCACCTGGTCGGTCTGCAGTCCGGCGCGCAACGACACATAGCCCAAGGAGGTATTGACCGTATATTCGGAGCTGTTGAGCAGGCGTGCGCTCGACAACTTCTCGAAGTCGGAGCCGCCCACGAGCCCCATTCCCTCGAGCACGGTCGACGTTTGGTCGATGTCGCGCGCCTCGGGATGGCCTTGGGCGAGGGTCTGATACTCTCCGTTGGCATTGTTCGACGGCACGGTCCCGGAGCCGTTTCCCCACAAGTCGGGACGGCTCACACCGCTATTCTCGCCCAAGTCGGTCAGGGCGACGATGTTGCGGGTGTTGGAAGTGGTGCCCGTCTTGTTCGTCACCCATATCTCCACACGGTTGATTTTCACGCCAGTGGTGAGGTTGGGCAGCGTGCGCATGCCGGCATCATAGTGGGAGAGGAAGTAGTTGGAGAGGAAGAAGTGGCGGTTTTCCTCATAGTCGGCCACATCTATCTCAAAGGGGGTGAGCTGCTTGCCACCCTTGGTGGACACGCTCTTGTTGGAAGACTTCTTCTGCGAGAAGACGGTCTGGAGCTTCAGGCGGCCAAACTGGAAGTCGGTCCGGATGCCGAAGAGGCTGCTCGCGCCCTGGACGAGGGAGTTGTTGGAAGGGAACGAGACGTTGCCTGCCTCCACGAGCTTAATCATCTCGTCTTCTTTTCCATCATATTTCAACTTGAGATTTTGCGTATCGAAGTCGAAAGTGGCGTCGGTGTTGTAGTTGAGGTTCATGTTCACCTTGTCGCCCACCCTCGCATTGACGTTGAGGTTAATCTTTTCGTCAAAGTTCATCGTCGTTGTCTTGCGGTTGCGGATGGGCAACGACGGGTTGTCGATGTTCTTTAGCGTGGCGCCAAACTTCAGCTCGGCGGTGCCTTGCGTCTTGACGCGCACGCCACCCGGGCCGAATATCTTCTCGGCCGGGCCGAGATTGAAGTGCATGTTGGTGAAGTCGAACTTCTCCTTGCCCTGCTGCTGGAGAATCTCCTTGTTCTTCTCGCGGTAGAAGTCGGCCCAGCTCTGCCGATTGCTCCACGCCCTATACTCCTCGGGAGTCATCATAATGGGTGCGCTGACGTAGGTTCCGCCCACCTTGTAGCCCACGACATAGCGGTCGAGGGAGTCGTTGTACTCCACGGTCTGCTTCATGTTCTCGGGCCGCTGCAGGTCGGTGCTGCCCTGGCTGAGGTCGTCGAGGGTGATGGGGGTGGTGCGCTGAATCTTCCATCGCGGGTGGAGCAGCGAGTCGGGTATCTCCTCCTCGTCAATGACCACGTCGGGCTGGGCGGGGGCTTTCGACTTCGCCGTGTCGGGAGGGGTCTGGGGAAGCCACGCCATGACCGTGCCATGGGGGTCCCATAGCAGCAGATTGCCGGCAATGGCCACAAGGCTCATCGCAAGCAATACGAGAAATAGGATGGCGAATTTTCTCCTCATGTCAATCGGGGTGTCTTCCTTGTCCTCCCCGGGGGAATGGCGAATGGGATGGGTCGGACGACTATCGTTGGCGCAGATACATCAATAAGGAACGCGCACAGGTGTACATTATTTACTTAATGAGCTTCAATGCCTGCTTGACCACTTGCTCCACGGGCAGGTCTGGCTGCCCTGCGAGGATGGACTGCACGACCTTTGCCGACGGCGCGGGGGAGAAACCGAGCATCGTCAGTGCTCCCACGGCCTCGTCGCGCACGGCGGTATCGACCACGGGCGCGTCGGTCGCGCCACCCACATGCAGCTCGTCGGCAATGCCGCTGGCCACAATCTTGTCCTTCAGGTCGACGATGATGCGCTGCGCGGTCCGCACGCCAATGCCCTTGACGCTCTTCAACATTCGCTCGTCGCCGCCCGCAATGACGGAGCACAGCTCCTTGGGCGAGAGCGAGGAGAGGATCATCCGTGCCGTGTTGGCGCCCACTCCCGAGACGGTGATGAGCATACGGTAGAGGGTGCGCTCCTGCTTGGTGGCGAAACCATAGAGGGTATAGCTGTCGTCGCGGCCTCCGGTGACGATGGCCTCGTGTACAAAGAGCCGCGCGTCGTGCCGGCCTTGCAGCGCTGTATAGGTATTGAGGGATATGCTGAGGGCGTAGCCGACTCCCGAGGCCTCGATGATGGCCTGTGCCGGGGTGAGTTCGGCCAACTCGCCGCGTATGTATTCTATCATAAACTGGTTGGCAGACTTATGCCTTGCTACTTGTTTTAACGTTTGCGCACCGCCGTTTATTGCCCCGCGCAATCTGTTTTTTGCCCCTGAGTGGACTTTCCTCCTCGAGTATAGAGTCAACCAGCAAGTGCAAAATTAAGAATAAACTCTGAAGAACT
>ERZ808252.1482-NODE-1482-length-17002-cov-4.888712_pt1 | contig 17002 bp, 13 predicted proteins | sample MGYA00521242_ERZ808252 | MGnify/ENA primary metagenome ERZ808252 (study PRJEB31516, sample SAMN03275581) | gut metagenome | biome: mammalia-associated habitat; material: feces | host: Papio cynocephalus | place: Kenya | collected 2012-08-07 ...
AATTGCTTGATATATTCCCAGAATGTAATACCTTAAATTAAAAGTTACGGATTAATCAATGTTTTTTTTATTTTACGTTCAAACATATTGTGCCTCATTCACGGTTTTTCCAAATATATTTCACTATGAAAACCGGTTTTTCCAAACATTTTTAATACAAAAAAACCGGTTTTTCCAATATATTCAACTTGAAATAGCTGAGTTTTCAAAATTTTTCATACACATTCATAAATTAAATAAATATATTTAGTTCTTAAATAATATTGGCAATTTAATTATCAAGTCAAATCACGCGTTAGAATATCTTTTTTTTGCCTTCCTTTTAAAATAGTAAATATTAAAATTGTTGCTTGCCCTGTAAAAATCAAAGCAGCACCAAGATAGAAATTCCACATCGGTGTAACTTGCATGACAAGCAAATATATAAGTGAGCCTAAAAATGTAGAAAGTGAATATAAAACCGAGGACCTAGCAGCACCAATTCTTCTTTGAGCGTTGACATATAGGACAAAAGTTAAACCTAATGCAAAAGAGCCTATACCAAAAGCCATCAATGGTTTTTGATAACTGGTGACTTTACCACCGACTATTAAAACGGCAATAAAATCGACAATCATTGCAATAAAGTGCTTAATTCCAGTTACTTGGTATGGATTTTTATTAGAAACTAAACGTGAAAAATTATTTTCAAGTGCCCAGCAGATACACGCACCCAAGGCAAATAATAATGGTGCTGTGAATTTAACACCTTCACCACTTGAAAAATCCATTGATAAAATGATGGCACCACTTACAATAAATGGAGCAGCAATCCAATTATAAAATTCAACTTTATCTTTGAATATGAACCTAGCAAAACTGACAGTGACTAATACTTCAAAGTTGGTAACAAGTGAAACATCACTTGCTCTTGCAAATCTCATTGCAGTAAGTAAAAACAAATTAGCACCAACTGTTGAAAAACCAGATAAAATTGTAAAAAGATAATCTTTAAACGATGAAAGAAGCATTCTTTCTTCTTTCTTTTTTCTAGTCATAAGCATGTTGACAATAAAGAAAACAATACAAAAAACGCATGAGCCTAAATAACTAAAAGCACCATATATATAAATTGAAAAATCATCATCAGATAAAATTGATGAATAAGGCTGGTAAATAGAGGCACAAATAGCCGCTATGATGATGCAAAAAAGACCTACAATTTCTGGATTTAATGCCTGCTTTTTATTTTCATTCATATACATAAAACAATATCATAAATCAATTAATTTTTATAGTTTTTTATTTGTGAAAAATAAAAATTAATAGAAAGAACATCATTTTTAATAAAAATGATAGATTTTAAAATATAATAGAAGTATGTCACAAGAAATTAAGCTTTCACTTTACATAACTTTCTTAGCTTTATATTTTATAATGTCGATTATTCATCTTGCTTTTTGCTATTTTGAAAAGAAATTAGCAAGACAGATAACAAAACCTTTCATTTATACATTTTTGGCACTTGCATTATATTTTTATGTTGGTGATTATCCATTAATATATATTGCATGTATCTTATCTGTTTTAGGTGATATATTCATGATTTTTAGAAGAAAGACACCATGCTTTATAATAGCTGGATTATGTTTTATATCCGAACATGTTTTAAATATGATAAGTCAAGCCTCAATTTTATCGTATCAAATTCCTTGGTGGGCTTACCTTATCTGCTACCTATCACCATTTATAATTGGATTAATAGCATATTTAATCAAACATAAAAATCCCATCATCTTTTTAGCTGCTTTCTTTATGAGCTTTCATTTATTAAATATTGCTTTTAGCTTTATGTTAATAGGTGATAGACAATTCTTATATGGAACTTTAATTTATATCGGTTATCTTGTCTATTTATTATCTGATTATCTAATTTATCATTTTGTTTTTGTAAAACGAAATCAGAAGGATCATTTTTATGTTATGTTAACTTATATTATTGGTCAAACTTTAATTTTATTAACGCTTACATACGCTAGTATCAATCTTTTAAGATAATTTGTCTTAATATCAGTTAACTAAATAATATATTTTTGTTAAAATACTAGAGACTTTTAAGGTGATTATATGAAAAAAACGACTACAGAAATGACAGTTGTTATCGGTTGCTCACGTTTTGGTGCAACTATAGCCAGTCAAAATTCAAAAAGTGGTAAATACACTGCTATTATCGATATCAATCCTAAAGCATTTAGAAAATTAGATACTGATTATTCAGGCTACACAATCGAAGGAAATGCGATGGACAAAGATATCTTAGCTCAATCAAATATTGAAAAAGCTACTGAGATTGATATCATGACAAATGATGATAACACAAACATTTTTTTGGCATCACTTGTTTTACATTACTATAAAGCACCACTTATCATTGTTAGACTTCAGGATGAAAAGAAAGCAACTTTATTAGATGATTCTAGAATCAAGCTTATCTCGCCTGCTTTATTATCAATGAATAATTATTATGAAATAATTGAAAAATATAAGGAAGGTAAATAGAATATGAACATTCTAATTTGCGGTGGGCTTAAAGAAGCTAATTATGTTGTCAATGCCTTCAAAGCTTCTCATAACCATTTAGTCATCATCAATGAAAATGAAAAAATAGCTAAAAGCATTTCTGAACTCAATCATATTGATGTCATCAATTCAGATCCTACTAAAAGGTTTTCTTTTGAAGTAGCTGATGTTTTTAATTTTGATCTAGTCATTGCTTTAACTGATTCTGATGCTGATAATTTTGTTATCTGCAAGATGGCTAAAAACATCTTTCATATCAAGAAAGCAATCTGCACTGTCTCTGATCCTGAATTTGTTGAAATATTCACTAACTTGGGAATTGATACACCTATTTCAGCACCATACCTTTTAACTCAAAAGATTCAAGGAGAAAGCGATATTGAATCAATTATGTCATCTTTCTCACTTGAAAATGATAAAGTGGTTATCTCTGAGATAACTATCAAACCTGAATTTGCTTGTATCGGTGTAGCTTTAAAGGATTTGAATTTACCAATCACTGGAAATATCACCTGCATATTTAGAGAACCAACCATTGTCATTCCACGTGGTGATACTATAATTGAAAGTGGTGATCATATCTTTATTTGCTCATCACCAGAAAATCAAAATTCACTTGTCAATTTTATTAAAAGAAGAAAATAATATATGGATGATGAACCTTTAATCAATTTCAAAAAAGATAATACTGATGTAATAGTTGGTGCTAGATTAATAATTGGATATCTAGGTCTTTTTATGATGGTAGCTGGTATTATTGTATTAATACCTCTCATCACTTTGATTTATTATTACAATTGTTTTTATGCTTGGTGGTATTATCTTGTTCCAGGATGTTGTTGTTTTATAATTGGATTTCCATTATATCTTCTTATTAGGAAAAAGAATGTTGGCAAATTGAAAACAACTGAAGCGATGTTTTTAACAATCACTATCTGGGTTATTGCTATCCTTGTTAACGCCATCCCATTTTTGATTTGGGGAAGAGTTGGTGGATACAATTATTTAGAAGAAGTATCGAGCCTTGACGCATTCAAGGAGGCTGGTTTTACTGTCAGTGAAAAATCAATTACTATCTTTTCTAAAACTTATTATTATGTAAATGGTGGTAAATCTAATCCTTTCTATCATTTCACGCAATCAGTTTATGAATCAGCCTCTGGCTTTTCATCAAGTGGTCTAACATTGCTTCCGACAACAATCATTGAAAATGAAACTTTAAATTATAATTTTAATTTCTTCACTTATAATGCAAATGATTTGAGTGAATTTTTACCTGGAACTGAAATCTTTCAATTCCATCGTGCTTTTATGTCCTTAATTGGTGGGGTTGGATTAGTTTTGATTTTGACATCAGCTTTATCTGATAAGTCTTCTTTTCAAATATACCTTCTTGAAGGTCACTCTGATAAATTGATGCCAAACCTTGCTAAAAGTGCTCGATCAATGTTTTTAATCTATATTATTTTCATTCTTTCTGGTACTATTTGCTATACATTTTGTGGCATGACATTCTTTGATGCTTTATGTTATTCAATGGCTGCCGTCTCAACAGGTGGATTTGCAACTCATGCTACTTCTTTAACTTTCTTTGAAATAGCATTAGGTAAAGGAAGAGCTATTGCTATTGAAATAATAACTATCATTTTGATGTTCTTAGGGGCAACTTCCTTCCTCATTCATCATTTCTTAGCAAAAAGAAAATTTAAAAAAGCAATTCTTCATTATGAAAACTTATCATTTCTTTTATTTGCTCTTTTATTTATCCCTTTGATGTCATATGGTTTATCAACACCTGGATATGATAACTATTATAATGGATTTGAAAGTTTTAGACATGGGTGTTTTGAATTTTTCTCCTTTATAACAACAACTGGTTTTTCAACAATACATAGTTATAATCAAGGTAGTATTGCCCCGATTACATATATGGTTCTTGTCATTTTGCCTTTCATTGGTGGAATGGGTGGATCAACTGCTGGTGGTATTAAACAATATCGTATCTGTGAAGACTTTATTGCTGTTAAAGAATCACTATTAAAAAAGATACGCAAACAAGAAGTAGTTCACACAACTTTTATCTATAAATATGGTGAAAAAGTACCAATCACAACAACTTCCATGCGTGAATCATTAAATTATTCAACTCTCTATGTTTTCTTTGTTTTGTTATTTACACTTATTCCTGTTTTAACAGGTTATTCATTCTCCGACTCTTTATTTGAAATCTCATCGGCTTTTGCTGGTCTTGGTGCAACAAGTGGTTTATCACTACAAGCATCAATGTCATGTCATTATGGGGTTTTATGGTCAATCATTTTATCAATGTTTTTAGGAAGACTTGAAATAGTTGTTGTTTTAGTTGTCTTCATTAAAGGTTATCAAGATTTAAGAGTTAAAAGACATCGAGTCAACGATTATATCAATTAAAACATTAATTTTAATATATTATATATAATATATTAATGATTGCTATAAATTTCACGTGAAATAGTTTAAAGATACTACTTTTTATTCTTTATTTAAGTTGTTTTCTTCTTGATCATTCAAATCTAAGTTCTTTTCTAAAATTTCTAATTTAGTACTACTTGCGATTTCATCTTTATATAATAATTTTAACAATACTGGAGTTAAGAAACTTGAAATTAAAATCAAAATAAGAGTAAATGGCATCAGTGTTTGTGAGACCAAATTATTTTCAATACCTTTTTGTGCACAGACAATCAACACTTCAGCTCTTGCCATCATACCGATACCAATTTTTAAACTATCCTTGACTTTGAACTTAGACATCAATGAGCCGAGTCCACATCCAACAACTTTTCCTAAAAGTCCAGCAAGCACCCAAGCAAATCCAAAAATTAAAAATGAAATGAAAGCTGGATCTTTAAAATCAAATTTACTTTGATACATGTTCATGGCAATTGATGCAAAAAAGATGGGTGTAAATATATATGTAGATGACATTTCTGCTTTCTGATCAATATAATTATGATCAACTGTTGATGATAAAATAAGACCAATCAAATAAGCACCTGTTATATCAGCAATATTGAAAAACTCAGCAAGATATGACCATAAAAAGCAAAGCCCTAATGAAAGAATTGGAGTTCTTACATGATGCGGATATTTTTTACCTAAATAATTGAAAAATTTTCTAATAAAAATGCCAAGTCCAAATGTTAAAGCAAAGAAAATAAGCATAAAAGTAATGATCAGTGTGATATTGATTGCAGTATTTGTAATATTAAAGTGAGCACAAATTTTAGAGACAAAATCAATACTTGTTGAAGATTCACTTCCACCTTTTGATAAAGAAATTATAAGCGATAGTAAAATTATGCCGATAATATCATCAATAATGGCTGCCGAAATGATGGCTGTTCCTACTTTTGAATCGAGTTTACCAAATTCTTTTAAGGTAGCAACTGAAATTGAAACACTTGTTGCTGATAAGATAACACCATAATATATGTCAGAATAAATAGGATTAACATTTCCTAAATATGATGTATCTAAATTACCATACACTCTGAATAAATATGCTGTCACAAAGCCGAATAATAACGGGAATATAACGCCCATCAAAGTGATTATAATAGCTTCTAAACCAATTGCTTTTACTTTCTTTAAATCTGTTTCAACACCTGCTGAAAACATGATTAAGATAACGCCAATTTTAGAAAGAACTGATATGCCATCGCTGGTGTATTCATTTCCAAGTATTGGATTACCTTCAATAAATGATAGAGCACCAACTATTAATCCTGCTAGAAGAAACGCTATAACATGTGGTATTTTAATTTTATCTAATAAAATTGATAAAACCTTTGCTATTATTAAAATCAAACCTATTGGCAATAGCACCATAAATGGTTGACTGGCAATTTGACTTGCTAATGACATCTTCTATACCTCTAAAATGATAAGATCACTTTGTTAACTAGATAATAATATAATTATAAAATTAATATATATAAATGCATTAATAAATGAAAACGATTACATTATTCAAATGAAAAACCTTCTTTATATAACGATGCAAAGAAACCATTGATGCCAAGCAGTGATTTATAATCACCTTGTTCAACAATAGTACCTTCTTTAATAACGACTATCTGATCTAGCATTTTAATTTCATTTTTAGTAGAACAGATATCAATAACTATTTTATCGTTAAAATATTTTGTGATTTTCTTTCTGATATTATAAGAAGACAAACTATCAAGAGAAGCAAAAGCTTCATCAAATAAATAAACCTGACTATTTTTGATAATTGCCCTTGCTAGTGCTATTTTAGCTTTTTCACCTTTAGAAAGTGAAGAACTATCAATGACAGTATCTATTCCAGATACTAAATCATCAATCAAATCGCCTAATTCTAAATCGATTAACACATTATGTAAAAAATAATCACTGACACTATTCCCTAGGCAAATATTATTTCTTAAAGTTGTCTTATAAATATATGGATTATTATCTATCAAGGTGAAATTATCATACAAGGTTTTATAAGAAAACTTTTCAATAGGTATATCATTGATTTTAATTTTTCCACTATCAGGTTTAATATCTTTAAATAAAAACGAATAAATAATAGATTTACCAGCAGCTACTTGTCCAACTAATGCAATCTTAGTCTCTTTTTTTATCTCTAATGAGAAATTATAAATAGTTTTCTTTTTCTTATTTTTAAATTCCACATCTTCAAATTTGATTGTATCAATTTTAAAATCAATCTCTTTTCCATTTAATTCATCTTCTTTTTTATTAATTATTTCTTTTACTTTCTTTACTGATAGCCTATCTAGTAATATATCTTTGCTACTATTTACAAGTTTAGAAGCTGAAATATTTAATAAGAAAACTAAAAAACCAATCTGTAATAATGAAGAATTAGTAATCATTTTATTATTGCTTAATAAAAGTGATGAAAATAAAATGAGTGAAAAAATTGAAATGAATAGTGATAATGCAAAGATTGAACTTACAAGGTTATTTAAAAAATTATAAGTAATATAGTTTTTATTTTCTTTTCTTTCATATTTATCTATCTTTTTCATTCTTAAATTTATTGAATTAGTATCTTTAAATAAGTAAGAATTTAGATAAGAATCATATTTATAAGTGATATTTTTATTCTCACTAGAATCAATTTTCTTTTTTGTTTTTAAAAGTGACCATAATAATAAAATAGTGATGATGATAAGTATAGGTGAAAAAGCAATTGATGAAACAAAAAGTAGAGGCTCTAATATCAAGGCAATAACTATAATAAATAAACTCATCAGCATTTCTCTAAATAAGGAAATAAAGTTATTAGTAAAATTGTTTTCAAGCCTTACAATATCATCAAATATGATTGGAAAAAGATATATATTATCTTCTTCTTCAATTTGCTTGTATGATAATTTATCAATTTTTTCAAAAAAGCTAATTTTTATATTATAAATGAACTTAGAAACAATCAGATTTGATAAATAATGATAGAGCAAATCAAAAAGATAAGTTATTACAACAAGTAGTGAAACAAGAATCAGATAAATAACTTTATTATCACCATTAAAAAAGGAAATAACTTCATCTATAAATAAAGAACCATAATATAAAAATAAGAAATAAGTTATTGCAAATCCTATAAGACTCAAAAAGCTAAGTGCTGATATTATTTTATGTTCTTTCAGTGATTTTTTTATAGCAGTGATTAAATTGCTTTTAAAGTTAAGCTTATTAGAAGGCATAACTCACCTCTTGAACTTCTTCATTTAAAATGAATTTATAATCATCACAATTCTCTTTAAATTCATCGTAATTACCATCAAAACTGACACTGCCTTCTTTTAAATATATAATTCGATCAAAGTCTTTTAATAATTCAATTCTATTTGTAAACATGATGATAGTCTTACTTTTTGATGTTTTAAAAATTATATCATTTATGGCTTTAGCAGTTTTATAGTCAATATTATAGTAAGGCGAGTCTAAAACGATAATTTCATTTTCTCTAATCATTTGTCTAGCAATCTGCAGTTGTCTTTTATTTCCATCAGATAGAATATTACCGCTTTTAAAATTAATATCATTAATATTAGAAACTTCATAAGCATAATTCAAATTTTCTTTTGAAAAAATATTATTACCTAAGGTTATGTTGTAGTTGATATCATCATTTAAAACAATATTATTTTCATATAAAAATCCGAGCAATATATGCAGCCTAGTAGTTGGGATGTCTTTGATATTAACTCCATCAATTAATATCTTACCAGATGTTGTTTCATAGTCACGGCTGAGCAATTTGAAAATAGTAGATTTACCGCCACCACTTTTAGAAATGATTGCAACTTTTTCACCACGACTAATATTAAAACTCAAATCATTTAAAACATTTCTTTTTCTGGAAGAATATGCAAAATACACATTTTCAAATTTTATTTCACCTATACTTGTTCTACTCGCATTAGGAAGAAATGTTTCATTATCTTTATGATGATTTGCTATTTTATTTAATCGTCTTGATGAATTTATATAACGTGGTATCATCCTGATGCTTTTTTCAAATGATAATAAAGCATATAAAGTCAAGAAAGCAAATAAAAGTGTTGTAATCAACATTATCTGGTTATCCCTTTCAGATGAAATAAAGAAGTACAAAAGAAAGATAACTTCAAAATAAAAAGATAAAGATAAGACAATATTGAGCATATACTCTTTATAATTCACATTATTTTTGTTTTTATAAGTCTTCAAATTAAGAGTTTTTATGCGTTTGTTTATAACATCAGTAAATTTAAACATCTTATTTGTTTTATATCCTTCTATCTTATCAAATAGAAGATATGAATATTCATCATTGCTATAGTAGATGTCTTTAGTTGCTTTAAAAGAAGTAAATAAAAGATATATCAAAAGAACTAAATATATAGATGTAAAAATTAAAATAATGTAGCCACTCACCGAATATATCTGATAACTTCTATAAATTGAAAAAGCAATAAGAACAATGGCAGTAAAGAAATTTGAAACAAACATTTCAAATGCTTTTGTCGCTTCTTTAATATCATAATTTATATCATTTAATAAAACATGAGCTGTGATATTTTCAATTTCATCTTTATTAAAGGATAATATTTTATAGTCCATCTTTCTGCTATTTAAAAGATAAAATTGCGATGAAAGCACACTAGTAAAAAAAGATATTATGATAACACAGATATATGATGAAAAAATAAGCGATAACATGATCAATAAATTCTTAGTAATATCAAAGGGAGTCGTATTTATGATGGTATTGATATTATCATTAAAATATGAAGAAGATTTGACCTTTTCCCAACCTTCTATAATGGAAGTGTTGTCAAACATTTTTAAAAATCCAGCATCATTTATATACGTTTCTGGATGCATCTTATAAATATATCTTGAATAATAAAAGATTGAATAATATGTATAATCAATTGTCGCTACAAAAAAATATGCTAGAACAACTGAAAACACTATAATTGACAATAAATAAAAAATATTTCTTTTTCTTAATTTAAATAAATTTATAATCATTTTTCACCAATAATATTTTAGCATTTTTGATAACCGCTTTTATTTATTTTATATATCATTTTAGATTATTTTTAATTAATATTATTGTGGGCTTAAATTATGGACAGTATTAATAAAGTATTTAAAAATATCACTTTTATCGATGATAAAGGAATCATCTATACTCCTTATACATCGCTTGATAAAATTTACCTCGGTGACGATTTAAAATTCGATAATATTATTATCAAAATTGGTAATAAATCTTTTTCATATAAAGACTATTCTGAGTGTTTTTTTAAACATAAAGAAAATTGTTATGTTAACATTACTTCTCTTCTTGGTTTTGTTAATCCCTTGTCTAATCCTCATATTTTAAATATTGAAGTAATAACTAATGATAAAAGTTATTTTATTTATAATTTGTATCTCTGCAACTTCTCATTTGAAAAGATGACTGGAGATAATTTATATGATGCAAGACTTATTATAAATAATGTCAAGATGGATTTAAATTCTAGCCAACTTAAAAATTACTCTTTTAAAATGACTATTGATGATAAAATAATCAACATTTCTTTCTAATTAACATGGATAACTATCTAGATATAAATAAAGCATTGACCTACTTAAAAGCAGGTTATCATCTTTACTCATTAAACGACAAAGAAAAAGTAACTTTCTATTTAAAAAATAATACAGTAATTATCAGTTCAAATAATGTCAATTCTAAAATATCAGTCTATGATTTTAAAGCACTATATTTAAATAGTCATTTCTATATTTTAGAAAATAATGAAGAAGAAGTTGATCTATTAAAAGACAAAGAATATTATTCCTGGAGGCAATAGCATAAACTTGATTTTTTAAATTTTTATATTATAATTATTAGGTTTTAATTTGAGGTAAAAATTATGGGAAAGAAAAGATTTGAAGCTCGCGGTTTTGCCAAAGGTTGGAAAGAACGCCGTGAAAAGAAGCTTTTAAAAGAAGAAAAAGCTAAAGCAAAAAAAGTTGCTGAATCTAAATAAAAATAGGTCGTCATCTAGACGGCCTATTTTTTATTCCTTTTAATTAGGATAAATGAATACTAAATCTTCACTAGCTATATTTGATTTATCAAAATAAGTCTTTGCATCACTTGCATTATCGACTAATTTATATCCATTAACTATACCTAAGAAATTTTTTGTGATTGTATAAGATGAGATACTATAGATTGGCTTGTTAGTTAAGAATGTATCATCATTATTATCAAATGGTGTAAATCCGCCAAATTTGTTTTTAAATGCTTCAGTGAAAGTGTAATATCTATTCATGTAAGTATTTGTTGCATCACTAGCCGTTATATTTTTGCAATCAGCATTTAATAATACATGTAAGTTAATATCAATCAATCCTAAGAAAGACAAATTAGTTTTGACACTCATTTTTGATAATGGTGTCCTATCATTTTTGTTTATCATCTTCTGATGATATAAATCAATTGAAGTATCACTAAATGATAGATTCATACTTGATAATGATCCATCAAAAATATTATTTAAATTCATCTCAAGGTGGAAATAAGGATTATTTTCATCTTCAATATATTTAGTATTGCTTGAAAGAATATTTGAAAAATCATCAGTTAAGCGAGTCGATGATTTAGAATCAGCTGAGACAGTTTCATTCATAGACTTATAAATATTTCCCATGATAGTTGAACCCATTGGAAGTTGATTATCACCATCTAAAATGTAGCTCATAACATAATAGAAAATATCATCAAGAAGACTAACATCGTCAGTTTTGAAAACTTCCGAAGTTATTTTCTTACCATTATTTTTACTTTGACAAACTTCAATCTCTTTTTCTGAAACAAAGAATTCAGTCATATAGAAGCCTTTGTCGTTGACACTTTTTACTGATTTGATAGTATCATCACTATTTAAAGTGGGAGAATTATTAAATGATAAATAAGCATATGCATGTTCATCAAAAATGGTGACTCTGCAATCAATTGCTGAATTTAAATTAGCAGCAGGGATAGATAGAATTTTACCTTTGACTTTAAATGTGCCAGATAAATTAAAATAATTATTTTCCGTTGTATCAATCAAACACTTGCTGAGCATAGCAAATCCATTTAAATCAACAAAGTTGTTCTTTGTATCATCTGAATATAACATCATTGGATTAGTATTTGTTTCACTTTTAACGCTTGGATCTTCAACTTCAGATATGTCACCTAAAGAAATAGAAACCTCGATATTTTTATTTGCTAATTTACCACTCAATGTAGCTTTAGTGATTCTTGGTTTCTCACCTTTATCAAAGTAAACTGAAATATGTTGATCATTATTTTCACTACTTGCATCAACTAATTTTCCATCAAAAATTAAATCGATGCGATCAGATAAAATCTCAACTTTCTTGATATATGGATAGTCTAATAATTTAGTAAAATCTTTTGTATTTATAAAATCGATTAATCCAGCACCAGTAGCTGACGTGGTATTTGTTAACACCTTAAGGTAACGATGCAATAAATTAGTTTCACTATCAGCTAATTTAACATTATTTAAAACTTCAGATATTGTTGATGATTTTAATAAAATATGCATTTTATCATTATATTCAGCAACAAATTGACCATCTAGTGTTGAATTTTCTTCAATAGTTTGATATTTGAATCTAATTTTTTGATCAACATATTTATTGTAGTTGACTTTACTATCACTTAACAATGTATCAAGGGAAGGATGATTTATAGTTAAGCTTCCATATGCATTAGGCTTGTTTTTATCTTTATAATCAACAGCGATACCTGAGCCTGATGCTATTTCAGCAATTTTATTATTTTGGTCGTCTAAAACTTTACCTGCTAATTTTAACGAAAATTCTTTCTGATTTATTAAAGGTAATGAATAAAATGATTGAGCAAGCTTATCAGCATCGGTTATCTCACGATATAATTTTTTCTTCTCATCATTTAATAAATATGATGAGTCATATTCTTCAAAATTTAATGAAAAAGAAATAGAACTGGTTTGATCAATAGTTGAACTAACTGAAATATTTTCAATTTCATTATCATTTGTATCCAGTGTTAATGTTATAGCGCCCACTTTATTTTCAAGCGAAGTATTTTTTAAAACATATGGAACATTTAATTCTAATATAAGTTTATCGGCATTTAAATTATCTTTATCAATTGAAATAAATGATTCTAGCGGTCTAAGAGAACCAGCTTTAATCTTACTTATGTCTTCTTGATATTGCTTTGATGAACTTATCTCTTTAATAATATTATTAATATTTGAAAAAGCATCATTCATTTCACCAGTTGAATTAGATGAAATAACATTCTTTATTTTATCTACTTCTGTATTTGAAATCGATTGTTTAAAAACACCATTGTTGTAATCAAAATAAATATTTTGATCCTGGTAAATAAGATTTAGATTTTGACTATTATCTTTGATTTTGGTATCAAAAGATACATAATAATTGCCATTTTGTAAACCGAGAAGTGATAAATTGTCAACCCCTTTTAAATCAGCTGATAATTTACCACTAGCTGAATAAGAAGATGATTGTGAAGAATATACAAGTGAATAATTGATGCTTGCTTGTCTTTTATCTATATAATTTAAAAGTGTCGAAAAGATTGGCACCATTCCTTGATAATCTTTATATTCACCTTCAATTGTTGAAAAATTGACACCCTCAGGGAAGGTTGGAGTCAAAGCAAAATCAAATTCATAATCTTGATATCTCATTCCTTTTAATGAGATATTAGATATTTGATTGTTATCAAAATTGATCTCAATATTGATATCATAATCGCCTAAATTGAATAATTTTGCATTGATAGTTAGTTTTAAAATAGAATTATCAAAATAAAAATCTTTGATATATCCTTTATAGACGTTCAAGTCGATATCTTTTAATTTATTTAAATCAATCTTAGATAAAACAGTGTTGAGCTGCTTTTCAATCTCTTGATACATATTTTCATTTACAGCATTAGAAATTAATGAAAATAAATCATCAATAGTTGAATTTCTGATTTTACCTTTAAATAGATCATTAACTTTTAAATATGTGGTTGAATTTTTATAATGAGCATTTATCAAATTCAAATTTTCATGTTCATTATGATGATTTAAAGAGAGTTCAAATTCACCTTTAGTTATATCTTTTAAAGCTACATTTGATAAATCAACTTTTAGATTACCATCAACTTTTGAAGATTTTAAACCAGTGGTTGAATTATTTTTGAAATCAAGTGAGAAAGCAGCATCGACTCTCTTTTCATTTAACAATTTACTAAGTGTTGTGACTATTGAATTAGTCGATGAAGAAATATCAGTATAACCACTATCATCATTTTTAAAATCAGAATCTTTTCTAGCACTCACATTGCCAGAAAGAGATAATTGAACCATATCTGAAAGATTTATCTTTCCATTTTGTCCATTATTCTCATTGATTCTTATTGATTTGATATTGAACTCTTTATCACTTTCAAGAATAAGCGAAATTCCTGAAATGACTTTACCACCTATATTCATATCATCAAAATCTAAAGTGTATGCAAAACCATCCATAGTATTACTTTCAGTAACTTTAAAGCTATCTAAAGAGATTGCTGAAGTTAAAGAAGATAGGTCAAAAGAAGCAGAACCTATACTTGGAATATTGATACCTAATCCTTTAATTAGTGAAATCAAAGAGGAGAGAGTAGGTTTTAGCTGAAGCATATACGCTTTAGAAGCATATGATACATAAGCAGTTGATGTATTTCCTTGATATGCAATATTCAAAGTCTCATCAATAGAATTGTATTTGATATTGATAGTTGCTTTTAAGGATAGTTTTTGTAAATCTGAAATATCAATTTTAACATTTGAGAGGTTAATATTTAAATCACCAGGAAAATTGATTGATGTTAGATTTAAAGTAATAGATGAAGACTCGATTTGCTTAGATGTCATCAAATTGTTTAGTGTTTTAGAAAAGTTACTTTCCTCCACAACATCTTCATTATCTTCATCTTCTTCAATATCATCAACACGTTTGAAATTATCAGCAATTTTTAATCCAAAATATACCGCAGATGATGATGCGGTTAGAGATATAATCGATGCTAAAGAATACAAAATAAACTTTTTCATACAACCCTCCTATTTGAACAATTGATATCCATTAAACTCAGTTTCACTAATGTCAGGAATTTTTACTTCTACACCTTCAAACGTTGGTGTATCACCATGATAATAATACTGAGTGAGTGTCTGAGTGGTGTCAGCTGACATAAGGCCCACGTCAGCTTTATATTTATCAGTGAATACGCTTGAAATAATATTTAATTCGCTATCTAATGTAAATTCTAACTTATTTACGCTTGGATCAAATACAGGTGCTGATTTTAAACCGCCTGTCGTCTTCATTTGAACCGAATAATAACTTTCACCAGTCTTTTTTAATGAAAGTGTCACTTTGTAATTTTCACCAACCTTTTCAAGTGAACTTTTATTGATAGTTTTACTTGCAATAGCATAAATGATAATAGAGTTGACTGGGAATTTACTTGCATCATTGCTACTTTCATATTCAGTTTTTTCAAGAGATAAAAACTTATCACTTATCGGTGTCTTTTCACTATCTTTAGTACAGTAATATATGCCAGATAATAATTTTCCAAAGCGAGCTATATAGTCATCGTAATTAGCCGTCGTTGAAGAAGCGTTTGCCCAATCTTCTTTCTTGCTGCATTCATATTGAATGACTTCATTATTCATTTTGTCATAATATCTATTAGCAGTAGATACAACGCTAGATGAAGATACATTTTGGTTAAATATCACATCAGGTGTTCTAAAGGTTGCTGATTCAATATTTTGACTAACGCCCATAGCTACTGCTTGCCCTTTCCCAATGACTAATGAGTATTTAGCATTTGCAAAGTTATTAAGTGAATAATTGATGAGTTTATAAGGATTATCTTTATAATCATTTAAGATTGAATTTTTAGAAAGTGAATTCTGAATATTTTTAATATCTTGTTCAGTAGCTACTTCACCAGCTGCAAATACAATATTATCTTTTTTGGGAGTTGTGATGTTGTATAAAAAATATCCACCGACTGCACCAATTAATGCAAAAATAACTGAAAGAGTAGTAACTAAGGTAATAGTTACTATTTTCTTTTTCTTAGCACGCTTGTCGTTAAACACCTTATCTATATCTTTAATATCTTCATCTACGTTACAATCAGGCATAGTTGTAACACTACTATCTTGATTAATATCAAGATTTATTGATTCAGCAGTAGTATGTATATTTAAAGTTTCAGAATCATCTGAAATAGTGTCCGATTTATCTTTGTAATTTTTCATTACGCATATAATTTAGTGAAAATAAGACATTTACTCAATAGTTTTGTTATTAAACTATTTTTTATTTGCACTTTTTTTATTGTTATTTTTACAAATTTTGCCTTTATCTATTTAAAAAAGCCCTTTCTCAACTTATAATATAGATAAGGAGGACATACAGTATGAAATTCGAATATGTATGCAAAGAAGTAAAGTTATCAGAGTCTATGAAGAAAACTTGTGAGAACAAATTTGGTAATTTTGAACGCTATTTTAAATCTGCAGATGATAGCAAATGCGTAGTCACAATCTCACTAGTTTCTGGAGGTAAAAGCGTTGAAGCAACCATCACATCTTCTGATTTTATGCTGAGAGCTAGAGCTATTGATGAAGACTTCTATTCTGCTGTTGATTTAGTTTGTGAAAAACTTGATAAGCAAATGAGAAAGACTAAAACTCGTTTATCAAAAGGTAATAAGAAGAATTCACTTTCAAAAGATTTGCTTTTAGAGCATGTTTTAGAAAGTGATATTGATGATGAT
>ERZ808252.1484-NODE-1484-length-16985-cov-9.047962_pt1 | contig 16985 bp, 35 predicted proteins | sample MGYA00521242_ERZ808252 | MGnify/ENA primary metagenome ERZ808252 (study PRJEB31516, sample SAMN03275581) | gut metagenome | biome: mammalia-associated habitat; material: feces | host: Papio cynocephalus | place: Kenya | collected 2012-08-07 ...
TCTATCGCGTCCAGGTGGGTGCATTCGCCAGCCGCGCCAACGCCGAGAAGATGCTCCAGCGACTGAAGAACGCTGGATTTGAGGGGTATATCCGGTAAGCACAATCCCCATCAAATTTTCAAAATTACCCATGAAATTACCCACAAAAAAATAAAAACCTAAGTATTTCAATGGATTTAGGCCATTTTATCGGGGGTTCGAATCCCTCACGGCGTGCCATTTTCAAAAACCGGGAAACCTCAATGGTTTCCCGGTTTTTCCTTTGTTTTCAAGGGGTTTCCGGGTTTTGTATTCCTTGCCTGCGTTGCAGGATTTTGCATTGCATTCGCAGATTTTACACACAAATTACCCATGAAATTACCCACAAAAAGGCGGCTACTTGTCCGCCGAAATATTATCCTCGAAAAACGCGTTTATTTCCGATGCGATTTCCTTTGATTTCTCCGCCATAGTGTGCTGATAGACATTTTTTAGCATGTTCGTGGACGAGTGGCCCATGCGTTCCATTGCGTATTTGTCGGGTACGCCCATAGAGAGCATGACGGATGCCTGGTAATGCCGGAGGTCGTGGAAACGGTATCGCTGCAGCCCGAGGCTCTTGCATGCGCGTTCCAGGCATTTATAGAGCTGGTTGCGGTTATAGTGGATCACGAATTCATCCGTGCGTGGTTGGGCTGCTATGAGCTGCATAATGTAAGGCGGAGCGGGCAGCACCCGGTCACTGCTGTATGTTTTCGTCAGCTTCAGCACGGGGCCGTCGGGGCCGTCCACAAGGGCGTGTTTTATGTGGATCGTGTCCGCACCTACACAGTCCCAGGTCAAGCCGCGAATCTCGGATGCCCGCAGGCCCAGCCATGCAGCCAGCAAAAAGGGCAGTTCAAACTTTTTCCCCTTGACATACCGGGCGATCTTTTGGACATCCTCCGTGCGGGGGATCACGATTTCATGCTTTTCCTTTTGCGGCAGCGTGGTGTGCAGAACAAAATCGGGCCGATATATACGCAAAGCCGCCGTAAGCAGTCCGTGAGCGTTTTTTACATACTTTGGGGACTTTATACGGGCCATGCTATTTATAGCCACCTGCACGGCCTCCTGCGTCAAGTTGGCCACGGGGATGTCCATGAGGGATTGCAGCGTATTGGCACGCTGCTTTTTGTACCCGGCAATGGTGGATGGCGAAAGGACGGCATCCTTGCTCTCGATGTATAAGTCGATGGCCTCCCCGACAGTTATGTCTCGGCGCTTCTGTGCGCTCTGCATCCCCAGCTTTACGGCGGCGGCCTTTGCCTCGGCTTCTTTTTTGGTAGGCTCTGTGATGGACAGGCGCACGCCGTCCACCATCAGCTTCACATTCCAGCTCCCGGAGGGGAGCTTTGTTGCTTTTGGTATCTTCATGTTTGACAATCCTTCCCGGGTGTGCTACCATAAAAAGGTAGGCTGACCCTATATGTGAGTGTGGGGACTGCTTGACCGCTTCGGTGTTCCAGGCCGGGGCGGTCTTTTTTATTAGTGCGCTGTCATGCCCTTCCGTTTCGCAGCTCTACAGTGGATAAAGAGCAGACATCTCGCTTTTTCCACTGCGATTTAAGCCCATCGATATGTTCAAAAAGATCTTCTCGAATTTCGCTCCACATGGGATCAAGGATGAAGTCAATCCCTTCCCTGCGTGCGAGCTTTGCCGCAGGTACAAAATCACTGTCTCCGGCAATGAGGATTATCTGGTCTACCTGGTGTTTATAGGCTAATGATGCAATATCTACACCAATTTTCATATCTACGCCCTTCTGCTGCGCGAAGAAAACAAAGTCGTTTTCAGTAAGATCAGTCAGCAGTTTTTTGCCTTGCAAAATGTCTTTGGTGACGCTTGGCTTGAGATTATAGTTGATCTGGTTGGAAATATGACCCAAGCGCAAGGCAAACTTGCGTTTCTTTTTGAGCTGCTCCATGAATTCCGTTGCCCAAACATATGTATCAGATTTGTCAAGATCGATATTCTTTTTCAGCAAGGGGTGATATACGCTTCGGCGGCCTATCGGCTCACAATCGTAATAAAAGACACGGTATAACTGCCGATTTTCGCCGGAAGTTTTGTCGTGCAAGTGGGCCTGACAGTAAGCAGACAGTTCTTTGGCACGCATTTCAGCGGTTTTCTCGCCCCACAAATAGCGAGCCCTTTTGCGATAAAATCCGCCGTCAACCAGTATAGCTGTTTTGATCATATGGATGGGTCCTCCTCAATAAAAAATAAGGCTCCCGGATTCAGCAATCCCCTTATAAGTGGGGGGCTTACTACCGAGAGCCAGTTTAGCAATTTACATAGCACATAACCATGCTATACTCTAATATTATGCCCCAGATAGTAAAATGTCAACCATTATTTTATACAAACTTACTGCTATGTTGTGGGCGGCTTTATTTCCATAACTGCCTCCATAAAAAAATGTCCTCCCTGGGACACATACGCTTTTCAGCGCAGAGGTGCGGGAGGTCCTGTTGTTATCATTATACGCAGAGTCCCCCATTTTTGTCAAGCTGAATTTTCATATCGGTGGTTTCACCAAAATGATCCGCAATATCATTTCCACTATTTTGACACGCGTCCATTGCCATGAAAATAGCGTTTTGAAAATTGCGCCAATCGGCATATTTATGAACTACAAGGACTATCAATGCTCCCGCTTGGGCTCTTTTGCTTCGTTTTTGTCCAGTTCGTGGCACATGCGCTTGACCTCTTTCGGCGTGAGGTCGAGGCCATGCAGCCTATTCAAGATGTGGGCGATATGACCGGGGAGCCAGCCGTAGGAGTGTAATCGGCGCAGATCGGCAAGGATGGCAGCGGAGAGGGTATCTATCATAGAAATCACTCCAAATACAATTTTTGCGAATGTGTTACAGTGTGGTTTTCAGCTCCTCCCATTAGGAACTTTTCCATATCTTATTTCATCTTTACCGCACTTCGCTGGTGAAAGCAACGGCCCTGCCAAGGATACGGACATCGTTCATGTCCTCGCCCCAGTAGGATTTGGGCCTGTACTGGGGGTTTTCCGCTTCCAGCACGATCCTGTCATCATAGAGATACACCCGCTTCAGCGTGGCTTCGTTGTCGATCAGCACAGCGGCAATCTCGCCGTGCTCCACGGTTTCCTGCTGCCGGATGTATACAATATCGCCGTCAAAGATGCGGGCGTTGATCATACTGTCACCCTTGCAGCGGAGGCAGAAGTCGGCGTTAACACCCTCGGGCATGGAGAGAAACGCCTCCACGTTTTGTACGGCCAGGATCGGCGTTCCGCAGGCGATGTCCCCCACCAGGGGGACTTTTTTCATTTTCGGCAGTGGCAGGATGTTGGCGGGGAGAGAATCCGGGGTGTCATCCATACACATGAGCCATGCCGGAGATACATCGAGCGCCTTTGCCAAAGCAGCAATGGTATCTCTTTTTAAGTTTACCACCAGTCCGTTTTCGTACTTGTGGATAGCGGAGAACTTTACGCCAATTTTCTCGGCAAGTTCAGCCTGCGTCATCCCGCACGCCTTTCTGGCGTATTTTATGCGCTCACCAGTAGTAGCCATCGTATTAACCTCTCAAATAATGTATTGTCTTAATTATATCAAATCATTTCCAAAAATCAAGAAAAATTTCCTTGACAAGACAAAAAAGTGTGATACAATGAAATTGTCCTAAAAAGACAGGACACGAGGGGGGTGATAAAATGAATTCGGAGTTGCTTAAAATCTATATCGCCTTAAACAGGGATACCCAAGAGCGCCTCGCAGATGCCCTTGGAATCTCGCTATCCAATCTTAATGCCAAGATTAACGGAACTGGAGCAAGTTTTCGTCAAACGGAGATTGCGGCCATTAAGTCCAGGTATCACATGAGTGCAGAGGATGTAGACGCTGTTTTTTTTGCACGTTAATTGTCCTAAAAAGACAAACACGAATACTCGGAGTAAGGAGGTGAGAGGATGGAGGAGCTGCCCAAACGCCTGCAAACAACAATCCGCCTACCGGCTGATCTGAAAGCGCAGATACAGCAGGCGGCGGATCATCGGGGTGATAGTTTCAACGAAACGGTTGTACGGCTTATCCGGGAAAGTCTGGAACGGCAATAGCGCCATTCTCATTCTCATAGTGTTGTACAGCCTGTTTCATCAAAAATTCTACTTCTTTATTCACAGAGCGGCCGTTGGCGGATGCCAGAACCTTGAATTTCTCCATCAGCGTCCGGTCTACCCGCAGGGGGTATGGATTCGCCTGTGCCATAGGGCAACCTCCTTTGAAATTGATATCAATAGTATATCATCCAGATATCAGTGATGCAAGTATTCAAAAAGATATCAAAAAGATGTTGACAAATCAGTTTCAAGATGGTATCTTTTAGATATCATAAATGGAGGTAGAGAAAATGGTACGGTTTCTTATTGCAATCCCCGAGGTGCTGCACAACGAAATCAAGGCGATGGCACAAGCAAAAGGACAGACCGTGACTGGGTTGATCCGGCAAATCCTATGGGAATGGAAAGAACAACAGAAACGGAGGTGAGAGGATGGAGATCAAAATTTTCGGGACAGTGGAAGAAATCGCCGCCCTTGTAGCTGCGACACAAGAGCGGCGAAAAGAAGACGTTTTGTTTTTAAAGCTGGGCGGAGACGCTTTGGGGAAGCATGGATCTCAAGATGGGATCGAAATCAAGAAGTGCTGAAGATTTAACGATATAGCCAATGTTCAGGTATAGCGGCATCACGGGCTTGATATTAACCGATGCATCCGACTGGAGAACCTCCAGCGTGCCGGTTGCCTTTGAGAGGGGAATGGCGTGTTGAACGCCCAGGAGGAAAATGCGGGTTCCGAGATTTATGCGATGCGCTCGTTTATCCTTGTAGCCGCCTTCTTCCAAGATAAACACTGGGGATCCGCTGCATCCCTCAAAGCATGGCATATCAACGAGAAACTCAGGGGAGCCCATATAGTCGTACCGGGGAGGCGTTGCAGTTATCCCGCTTCTAACGATTGGGAGGTTATTTACTGTGTCCCGCATTCCTTTTGGGTATCCTGCCATAATAACCCGCTCGACTGCGTCCATATTTTCCCATTCGTCTTCGGGGGGGATAAGGCTTGATTCTACATAAGCGTAAAACGGGGCGTTGCCAGAAGCAGACAGAGTTTCGAGTGCATTGGCTATCGGGAGAATAGCAAGATCCACGGTGCTGATTGGGTGCATTATTGCGTGATCTGCGCTAATTACAGCGTTCACAGATCGGCCAACATCGGGCTCCCCAGTAGCGTTTGCGGCAGTAAATGTAACACCGATAGCGTGCGCATTCTCAAATACATGGCGATTTGTGACAATTACTGGTACAGGATATTCTTCTGACTCAAAAAACATGAGAATAAAGCCTGTTGCTGAGCCAATATGTCGATTTGACGCGTCGAGAACCGCAAGTGGCACAAGAGAGTGAATGAGACGTTCAGATAAGGTTAGATTCATTTTTAGCATCTCCTTTCTGTATGCAGTATACAACAAAAAGCGACATATTTCAAGCGAAATGCTGCAAATATGGTGCAAAGAAGGAAACGCGAATGGAGGAGGTGAAAAAATGGAGATCAGTTTGAAAGCAGCGCGTATCAACGCCGGGATGCGGCAGACGGATGTGTGCATCCAGCTCGGCATCCGGCGCGGTACGCTGTCGAGATGGGAAAACGGCAAGAACTATCCGAATGTAAAGCAGATGCAGAAGCTGTGCGAGCTGTACGGGGTCAAGATCGAAGATCTCAAGATATGAAAAATGCCCCGCCAGGCGGCAACCTGGCGAGGCGAAGATGAACACCATAACAAAAATCCATCTGCGGATAGTATACCACATCCGCAGGAAGATGGCAAGGAGGAGAAAATGTCAAAGGTAAACTTAACGCCCGATCCCCGGGCGGAGCGGGACAAGCAGCGGCGCACGGCCATACAATGCAAGCGGCTGCTGCGGGACATCCCGTCACAGGTAGAGCTTAGCCGCAAGGCTGGGATCAGCGAGGGCGGCATGTGCAGCAAGCTGCGTTCCGGCGGCTGGACGGCGGAGGATCTTTACAAGCTGGACAAGGTGCTGCGTTTTTCCGACGCAGAGCTGGCGGGCCTGGTGAGAGGGCAGAGGAGGACATGATGGATACTTACACATTGACGCTGGCCATCATCGGCGCGGGCACCATCAGCTACCTGTTTATGGCGCTGGTGGGCAAGCTGGACAGGCCCGGCAACAAGAAATGATCGAGGAGGAAAATAGATGAAAGCATACAAAGGATTCGACAAGAATTTGAAGTGCCGCGATTTCCAGTACGAGATTGGCGGCGAGTATACCGAGGAGGAGGCATCGCTTTGCAACAATGGATTCCACGCTTGCGAGAACGCGCTGGACACGCTGCGGTACTACCACCCGGGCGAGAGCCGCTACTGCGAGGTGGAATTGGAGGACAACGGCCAGCGCAACAATGGTGATAGTAAGATTTGCGGCAAGCATATCAAAATCGGCGCAGAAATCGGTCTGAAAGGCGTTATCAACGCGGGGGTAAAGTTTGTTTTTGACCGGTGCGAAAATGCCGTAGAAGATCGCGCGTCCGGTGAGAGTGGCAACGCCGCCGCGTCCGGTGAGAGGGGCAACGCCGCTGCGTCCGGTTGGATGGGCAACGCCGCCGCGTCCGGCGTGATGGGCAACGCCGCCGCGTCCGGTGAGAGGGGCAACGCCGCTGCGTCCGGTTGGATGGGCAACGCCGCCGCGTCCGGCGTGATGGGCAACGCCGCCGCGTCCGGTTGGAAGGGCAACGCCGCCGCGTCCGGTTCGCTGGGCAACGCCGCTGCGTCCGGTTGGAAGGGCAACGCCGCCGCGTCCGGTTGGAAGGGCAACGCCGCCGTGTCCGGTTTGATGGGCAACGCCGCCGCGTCCGGTGAGAGTGGCAACGCCGCTGCGTCCGGTTTGATGGGCAACGCCGCCGCGTCCGGTTCGATGGGCACGGCTGTTGCATCCGGCGCGTTTGGCACCGCGTCAGCAGATGGCAATCAGTGCATCGCCGTAGCGTGGGGGATCAACAGCCGCGCCCGGGGTAAGATCGGTACGTGGATTGTGGTTACCGAGCATGACGAGCTCGGCAACATAATTAACGCGGTGATGGAAAAGGTGGACGGCGATACCATCAAGGCCGACACTTGGTATACCATGCGGGGCGGCAAGATCGTGGAGGCGGAGTGATGATTGGACATTATTATGTTGCAACGGCAGAATGGTGCGGTATCCGGCATGTGTTTCGGTCATCCGTCCCGCTCGTGGCAATCGGGGATACGTTATGCGGCAAAAACGCCGATATGACGTTAGGGGGCTATAAGGCAATCACGGAATCGGAGATTGTTGTTTGCGGCACCGGCGCGGACGTAGTGCTGCAGGCCATGTACCGGGGCGGCATCCCGGAGATCACGCGAGTTACTCGGGATGTATGGACTAAGGAGGCAGGCGATGCAAAGGACGATTGACCCCGCATGGGATGCGGAGTGCTACGCAGAAGAGCAGGATAACCGCCTGGCCAATCGGCCCGTGTGTGACTGCTGCGGCTGCCGAATCATGGATAACATCGCGCTGCACTACAAGGGCATTTGGCTTTGTGGCGAGTGCGTCGGCGACAACGAGGAGTATGTAGAGGAGGACGATTGGGAATGAGCGAGAGCGGCGTAAGGTGGTACACCAAGGCCACCGTGGAGATATTTTTCCCGGAGGGGAAAGTTTGCTGCGCCCTATGCCCACTGCTGGAGACATACTCCCGCAATCAGTGCCGACGCACGGGGGAGTACCTGCCCGACACCAAGGGCGCGGGGATGTATTGCCCACTAAAAATTGAGGAGGACGAAATTTGAACATCTACGAGAAGATATCGTCCATTATGCGGGACGTGCAGTATTTGGCTAAGGACGATCATGTGGAGTTTGGTAACACCAAATATAAGGCATTAAGCGAGGAGAAGGTAACCGCGATCATGCGGGGGGAAATGCTAAAGCACGGCTTGGTGGTGTACCCCATTATGCAGACGGCCAACCGCACCGGCAACATCACCCATGTGGATGTGATGTACCGGATGGTCAATGTAGAGGCCCCGGAGGAGTACATAGAGATTGCGTCTTGCGGAGACGGGGCAGACACACAGGACAAGGGCAGCGGCAAGGCCATGACCTATGCGTTCAAGTACATGTGGCTGCGCACGTTTGCACTGCCGACAGGCGAGGACCCCGACAAGATCGCCTCCGCAGAGCTGGACGACAAGGAGCGTAACGCGCCCATCATGTGCGACCGATGCGGCGAGGAGATCACGGCTTCCACCAAAAAATCCGGTGCGCCGTGGCCTGCAAAGGATATTGTTCAGTACGCGAAGCGGCATTACAACGCCCCGCTCTGCGTGGCATGTATGCGCGAGGTAAAGGCGGAGCGCGATGCAGCAGGTTAATGTGACCGCCGCCCGGTGGCAGCAGGACAGCGAAGGTGCGTGGCTGTGCCTGCGGGTGCAATCTCCCCAATCCGCGATGGACGTTTGCGACGAGTTGCAACCCGGCAAGGAGTATGTGGCGCAAATCAAGCGCAAGGGCCGGAGCCTGGATGCCAATGCTTATTTTTGGGTGCTGGTGGGCAGGCTGGCTGATAAGCTGCAAATCAGTCCCGAGGGCATATATCGGGCTTACATCCCGGATATAGGCGGGAATTATGAGATCGTGCCGGTGCGGGAAGACCGGATAGACGCATGGGAGAGAGTATGGTGCAGTGGGCATATAGGCCGCATGATCGAGGACTTGGGGCCGTGCCGTAATATTAAGGGCTACCACAATATCCGCTCTTTCATATCCTCCAGCGACTACGACACGGCGCAGATGTCACGGCTCGTTGACCTGGTAGTGCAGGACTGCAAAGAGAACGGCATCGAGACCATGACGCCCCAGCAGCTGGACGCACTGAAATCAAGATGGGGGGAGGCACAGGCCATTGGATAATCGCAGATGCTTTTTGTGCGGCAGAAACGGCGCACAGGATCCGCTGGATCTTCACCACATATTCCCCGGTCCCTATCGCAGGAAGAGCGAGAAATACGGCCTTGTTGTGTACCTGTGCCATAACCGATGCCACATCTTTGCTAAGACGGCAGTACACAAAAACGATGGCCAAATGCGCCGGTTAAAGCGCTACGGCCAATTAAAAGCCATGCGGGAGCAGGGCTGGACGGAAGAAGACTTTATAAAGGAGTTTGGCAAAAACTACCTTGCAGAACAGGAGGACGAAGAATGTTAAACAGAGTAACCATTGCGGGAAGGATCGGCAAAACACCGGAGCTGAAGCAGACACCGAACGGCGTGGCCGTGACCAGCTTTTCCATTGCCTGCGACCGGGATTTCAAGTCCCAGTCCGGCGAGAAGATCACGGACTGGTTTGAGATCGTTGCCTGGCGGGGTGCCGCCGAGTTTGCCGCGAAGTACCTCGCGCAGGGCAGACAGATCATCGTAGATGGTCATCTGCAGACCCGCAAATGGACGGACAAGGACGGAAACAAGCGCACCGCAACAGAGATCGAGGCCGACCATTTGTATTTTGCGGACAGCAAGCGCGATGACACCCCGGCGGACAAGCCCCCTGCGCAGACCTTTGAGGAGTTGCTGGAGGATGACGGCGACATTCCGTTTTAAGGTGGTGTCACGATGGCAAGAAACTATGCTGCACTCCCTTATGACTATTTAGAGGAGATGGAAGCACTCAACGATGCAGAGTTCGGGCGGCTAACGCGGGCATTGCTGGTATACAGCATGACGGGAGAGCAGTTGGCGCTCTGTGGCAATGAGAGATTTTATGCCAAGCGCGTAATGGCGCAGGAGGATCGGTTTAAGGCGAGCTATGACGACATTTCTACCACCCGGCGCGAGTCGGGCAAGGCCGGAGCCGCCGCAAGATGGCAAAATGGCAAACGCATTTTTGCTAATGGCAAAAATAGCAAAGCCATAGTTGCTAATGGCAAAAATGGCAATACCGAAACCAAAACCGAAACCAAAACCAATGCCCAGCTATCTAACGATAGCAAGGGTGATATACGCGCGAAGCGCTTTACCCCGCCCACCTTGGCAGAGGTGCAGTCCTATGTGGCTGAACGCCATTCTCCGGTAGACCCGCAGGAATTTATTGACTTCTACGCGTCGAAGGGCTGGATGGTTGGCAAGACCCCCATGAAAGACTGGAAAGCGGCTTGCCGAAATGCCGAAAAGTGGGAAAGATGGGCAAAGCCTGCCGATCCCAAGGAAAATAAGCCGGACAATAGCCTGGCGGAGTTTATGCGATGGTAGGAGGGCGATGGATGAAAACTTGGGTAATGGCTCCGGGCATTACATACACCCGGAAGAACTTGGAAGCGCTGACTGGGATGCCGGATCGCGCTAACCGCCACATGATCCGTGCCCAGCGGCGGCAGGGTGTGCCCATTGTGGCGCTGCCAGAGGGCGGGTATAAATTGGCCGAGACGGAGGAGGAAAAGAAGATGCTCCTGGACATGTACTTGTCGCGGTTTTTGGACGAGCTGACCACTTATAAGCGGCTGGCGGATGCCATGCAGGTGCCAGGGCAGATGACTGTGGAGGAGCTGCTGGAGAAAGCGAGGGTGCAAGGATGATATTCGCGCAGGAGACGATGACGGGAGAGATTATCGTCGATAACTTTGCCGGTGGCGGCGGGGCATCCACCGGCATTGAACTGGCTACCGGAAGACAGGTGGCGATTGCCATTAACCACGACCCGGATGCCATCCTTATGCACCGCACAAACCACCCGTATACGGAGCACCTGCAAGCGTCCGTTTGGGATGTAGACCCAAAATCCGTTTGCAGAGGCCGCCCCGTGGGGCTGGCGTGGTTTTCGCCTGACTGCAAGCACTTCTCTAAGGCCAAGGGCGCGGCATTGGTGGATCGTAAAATTCGCGGCCTTGCGTGGATCACTCTTCGCTGGGCGGCGGAGGTGCGGCCCAGGGTCATCATCCTGGAAAATGTGGAGGAATTTCAGACCTGGGGGCCTGTGCGTAAGGGTAAGCCGGTGAAGAAGCTGGCAGGAACGACTTTCCGGCGGTTTATCAGCCAACTGGAGGCGCTGGGCTACACCGTGGAGTTCCGGGAATTGGTGGCGGCGGACTTTGGAGCGCCTACCTCCCGCAAACGGTTTTACATGATTGCCCGCTGTGACGGCAAGCCCATCGTGTGGCCGAAGCCCACCCACAGCAAGACTGGCGCAGACGGGCGGCCCAAGTGGCGCAGCGCGGCGGAGATCATCGACTGGAGTCTGCCCTGTCCGTCGGTGTTTGCAACAAAGGCGGAGATCATAACCGAATACGGTCTAAAGGCAGTGCGGCCGCTGGCGAAGAACACCGTGCGGCGTATCATCCGGGGCGTGGACAAGTTTACCATCCGCAGCGGGCATCCGTTCTTGGTTGAGTGCAACCATTCCGGAAGCGGACATATTGCACCTGTGACAGATGCACACAAGACCATTACGGCAAAACACACCGGCGATATCGTGGCGCCCGCGCTGATCCAGTATCACACGGAGCAGACGGAGAGCGTCCGCGCTTCCGGACTGGGAACGCCTATCAACACCGTGGACGCATCTAACCGCTACGGCCTGACCTGCGCCAATTTGGTGGAGTATTACACCGGCGGCAGGCCGCTGGACATACAGCAGCCAATGCACACCGTCACCAGCCATGACCGGGAGGCGGTGATAGCGACACATATCGCCAAGTTTTACGGCGGTGTTGTGGGCGGAAAGGCAGTGGAGCCGTTGCCTACGGTAACAGCCATTGACCACAATGCGGTATGCGCTGCTCATGTTGTGAAGTTCAAGGGCGATGACCTGGGACATGGCGCAAAGGACCCGATGCAGACCGTGACCGCCAGCGCCGGGGAGTTTGCCGTGTGCAAGGCGTATCTGACAAAGATGCGCAGCGGCGACGATCTTGGATACTGGCCGGAGATACGCGCCCTGCTGAACGAGTTCTGCGGCTATACGCTGGCGGAGAATGATGTGCTTCTGCTGGAGATCGGAGGGACCATGTACTACATCGCAGACATCGGACTGCGGATGCTGTCGCCCCGCGAGCTGTATAACGCGATGGGATTCCCGCCCGACTACATCATCGACCACGACTATTTGGGAAACGAATACGGGAGGACTAAGCAGGTGGCCCGTTGCGGCAATGCCGTGTGCCCGCCGGTGGCGTCTGCGCTGGTGCGCGCAAACCTTCCGGAGTGGTGCGGGAAGAAAATTGCTACGATGGCAGAACTGCTGGATGGAATGGCGGTGTGAAATGACAGTATACATGCGAGTGAGCCGGGACAAATACGAGCTGCCGGATGCCGTTTCGGAATCCATCATAGAGCTGGCCAACATGTGCGGCGTAAGCTGGCGGACGATTTATCGGGCTGTATACGGCGGAAAGCGAGCCAAAGGACGGCCCAAGTATGTGGCCGTACCGATAGGGGAGGGAGACGATGATTGAAATCACGGTGCCGCTGCCACCCATCACAAAGAAAAACTCGATGCGGATCATGCACAGCAGCAAAACGGGAAAGCCGTTTATCATGCCGTCCAAGCAGTACCAGGGCTACGAAGCAAAAGCGGTTTGGTTTTGCAAGGCGCAGCGCCCGCGCGAGCCGTTCGAGACCCCCGTGGAGGTCAAATGCCTGTTTTACATGCCTACCCGGCGCAGGGTGGACTTGACCAACCTGCTGGAATCCATCGACGATGTGCTTGTAAGGGCCGGAGTACTCAAGGACGACCACAGCGGCGTTATCGTGAGCCATGACGGGAGCCGGGTACTGTACGACAAGGATAACCCCCGGACGGTGGTGTTTATCCGGGAGATGGATGAAACGGAATGTTAAAAAATTCAGGAGGAGATAAGAAGTGAAAGATACATACAAAAGCCGGGTATACACCGACAGACCGCCTTATGCGGATTTTGATGCCCCGGCAAAGTTCCAGGCTATTGAAAGCATTATCGCCAAACATCTGACGCAGCATCCAAGCGCGATATGCTCCTACTCGGGCGGCGCGGACAGCGATATTTTGCTGGACCTGATCGAGCGCACCCGTAAGATTTTCAATCTGCCACCGGTAAAATACGCCTTTTTTAATACGGGGCTGGAAATGAAGGCCACAAAGGATCATGTGAAGGCTGCGGCGGAGAAATACGGCGTGGAGATCACAGAGTACAGGCCCAAGGTGAGCATCGTCACCGCATCCAGGAAGTATGGGATCCCATTTGTATCAAAAATCATGTCCGCCGGTCTGTCCGAATGGCAAAAAAAGGGCGTCCCCCTGTCGGTGGCCGAAGAATACGACGCGGCGGAAGATAAACAGGCGAAGCGGCAGGAGTTGCGGGAACGCTATCCAAAATGCGAAAGCGTATTGAATTTCTTGTGCTGCTGTAACTCGGCAGGTGAGCCGCGCCCCAATATCCAGCTGGTCATAAATTCCAGCAAGTATATGCGTGACTTTATTGGTGAGTATCCTCCCGACTTCCCAATCAGCGCAAAATGCTGCGACTACTGCAAAAAGCAGGTGGCCCACCGGGTGCAAAAGGACTTTGACATGATTATCACCGGCGAACGTCGGGACGAGGGAGGCATGCGATCCGTGCCTCGAAAGGACAATACATCACTCTGCTTTACAGAAACTAGCACCGGACAGTACCGGCTTCGGCCTCTGTACTACGTCTCGGATGCAGATAAGGCGTGGTACAAAGAGTTCTACGGCGTGCGATACTCTGACGCATACGAGGTCTACGGCTTGACTCGTACCGGCTGCTGCGGCTGCCCCATCTCCTACAAGGCCGTGGATGACCTGGAGCTGATTCGACCGTATGAACCTAACGTTGTGAAGGCCGCGTGGAGCATCTTTGGGAAATCTTACATTTACCGCCAAAAATACAACGAATACAAGGAGCACCGAAAAAAAGAAGGCGCGGAGAAAAAGAAGACGGAAGCAAAAAACTCGATAGAGTTTGATGGGCAGGTGGATTTGCTGGAGGAGGGGAAAGGATGAGTGCGCCGTGTACGACTTGCTGGTATGCAAGGATGCGCGAGGATATTTGCGGGACATATTGCACGGGGGGATTTTTGGTGCGCGACGAAAAATGTAAGCACTACATAAACGATGACACCGTGCGAGAGCGTGACGCGGGTCAAATCGCACGCATCCTGCTGGAATATGCCAAGTGGGGAGACGAAAACGCTTTTACATGCCCCGTTGGGATGCCGGACGACTTGCGGGCGGCTGCAGACATCTTGAGCGGCCAACGCGGGAAAAGAGGGGCGCCGTGAGTTTGACTGAGACGCGCGTATGCAGGGTGTGCGGCGTGGAGCAGCCGATTTCAAACTATTACAGCAAGGGTGCCAACAAGTGGAGAACGGCTTGCAAACAGTGCGAAGCAATCGACCGCAAACTGCGCCGCATACGACAGGAAAAGAGAGAAAACCCCGACAACGTATCCATTGGGGGAACACTCTGCTGGAGATGTCAAAAGGCCGTTGGCCGCTGCGCCTGGACGGAGCTGGACACCGCCAAGAAGATACGGTTTGAACCGGTGCCGGGCTGGGTGGCGGTCAAATCACCCGGGATGCCGGGCCGGAAATCGGAATCTTACTTGGTAATAAGCTGCCCGGAATTTGATCCAGACGAAAGGGGTGACGTTGGTGAATGATTTTGACTACGATTGCATGCTGAAAAAGCGTGCGGCACGAGGGGCATTTGCCCACATAAGCAGAAAGCGCAGTGGGTGCTCGTTGCCCAGCGACGCCCTTACCGCAAAACAGAGAAAGGAGAAAAACGGAGAGGTGAAAAGCTATAACATCACACGGCCTATGCCGTGGCATCAGTTCAAGGCCATGCCGGAGGACCTGAAGCGAGAATTTTTCCGGAACATGCAATCATTCGGCGGCACCGTCAAATGGCTGGCGGAGGAAATGGGCGCTTGTGATGCAACGATACGACATGAGGCCGAATTGGTAGGTGCGCCGTTTCGGCGCGGTGTCCGAAACGAAAAAATGTGGCAGCGCAAGGTTATGGAGTGGGCCAATGCAGACGCGGTGGCCGTACATACAGCAGATGCGCAGATTGAGGGGGGGCACGCCGTTGCCGATGCTCTGAAATCCGAAAAACCAAATGCCGGTGCAAAATTGCTGCATGCCCGGCTGGAGATGAGCGGCGACCGGGAATCCCTGTTAGCAAACCTGCGGGTATTGCTGCCGGACGAAGGGCAGGTGACGGTGGAATGGTGAAAAGAAACGTATTAATTGCAGCACTGCTTGTGGCAACCTTGGGGGCCTTGGGCATTGCGTCCGCAGCCGATGGCAGTAAAAAGGCACCGGAGCCTGTGGTGCTGCCGTCGGTGGTGGTGCTACCCCGCAATGATCCACAGGAGGCACGGGAAACTCGGACAGACATGTTCACCGTTACGGCATACTGCCCGTGTGAAAAATGCTGTGGGGCGTACGCAAATGGCTACACAGCTACCGGCGAAAAGGCCACCCAGGGCGTGACTATCGCCGCAGACCCGGACGTGCTGCCGATGGGCACGGAGTTGGAGATAGACGGACATACATACACCGTGCAGGATACCGGCGGGGCTATTGCCGGGAATCGGCTGGATCTGTACTTTGACAGCCACGAGGACGCCCTGCAATGGGGCGTGCGGGAAAAGATTGTGAGGTGGAGCGCATGAAAAGCCCATGTGTACAGGACTGCCCCGACAGGCTCCCGTGCGGGAGATGCCGGAAGACGTGCGAAACATTCCAGGGCTACGAGGCCCAGCGGCTGGAGGAAAAGCCGTGGGTGGATCAATCCAACACCTATGCCCGGGAGCGCTTTGTAAGGCAGAGCGCGAGATTTGCTAAGGCCGGGAAAAGGCATATGAGGTAAGTGGAGATGGAAGACATCACAAAGCAGCCGTATGCGGCATGGCTGGAGGAATCGCTGAAGGTTATCACCGATTTTAAGCCGGCATGCCTGTGTATCGCGGCAACATCACCGGATGGGGAGACATTCACTGGGTATTACAATGCTGATGCGACAGACAAGGCGGTGTTTGCACACCACATTCAAAGCGATGTGGTAATGGATATTATTAGGGCAAACGCCGAAAAAATCAAAGAAATGTTGGAGGATGTATGACAATGCGACTGATTGATGCGGATGCTTTTAAGGCGGGATTGCTTGACGAAACGGGCAAAGCCAAAAAAGAAACCGGCTATACTTTAGTGTTAAAGTTGCTGGGCGCGGTGATCGACAAAGAGCCTACTGTTGTGGACGCTGTGCGCGTGGTGCATTGCCGTGATTGCGCATATTGGTCAAGCGGGGAAAACGAAGCTGAGAAATGGAGCTGGTGTAAGCTGCACAAGCATGATGCTTGGGGGCACGATTTTTGTAGCTCCAGCGCGAGAAAGGCTGTTGATGCCGATGCTTAACTGCAAGTGGATGCAGGATGAAGTCTGCGTCAACGCTGACTGCCCGATGTGTGCAGACTTCTGCCCTGTGGCGGACACCCCCGGCGTGTGCAGATTTGAGGAAAGAGGTGACAGTGATGCTCAAGCGAACCAACGGCAGACCGGTGCCCAATAATCCGGCCAAAGCCTATGAGCTGGGCCGCCTGGATGGAACCAAACAATGCATGGACAATGTGTCCTGCGTGCTGCTGGACAAGTGCGGATTCCATGTGAGGGAGGAGACGGCGGACGAGCACGACGCCCGGAGCTTGGAATACCTACAGCAATGCCTTGTGGAGCTGGTGGAGGCAAAAAACAACGGATATATCAAGATGGCGGACATCGAAAAGGCCCTGCGGGGCGAATATAAGCTGGTAAACAGCGCGGAGTAAAGGAGGGCAAATGAGCAAAAAGGCGACGCTGCCTTATGATGTGCGGTTGGAGTGCATTGCT
>ERZ808252.1486-NODE-1486-length-16934-cov-4.999822_pt1 | contig 16934 bp, 14 predicted proteins | sample MGYA00521242_ERZ808252 | MGnify/ENA primary metagenome ERZ808252 (study PRJEB31516, sample SAMN03275581) | gut metagenome | biome: mammalia-associated habitat; material: feces | host: Papio cynocephalus | place: Kenya | collected 2012-08-07 ...
AATGCTGAATGGCGAGGAGGTGGCTTCTTCGAAGTTGTCTCCTCGTATGGCAGGAATGTTAAGGGAAGAAGGACTGCTGTTGATGAAAAGCAATGGCAGTCGATGTAAGTATCGCATGGCTGAGGCAATGCGAGAGCCTTGCCGTGTGTTCTTGGCGCAACAGTTCGGGCTGAAATGCTCCTTGGAGGAGTGGATAGGGGACTTTTCTCAGGGAAGCCGAGCGGAATTGGTTTCTAAAGTTGGTGATTCCAAATATAAGAAGGTGAAGACTTTCCGAGGTTTCTTGATTGATTGCTATACGCCGATAGAGGCGACCTTGAATCATCGTCCCTTCCTGTTGAATCCGCAGGAGGGAAGTTCAGTCTTCATCAATACTCCCGAAACTTTCGAGATTCCCGAGGATGTGGTGGTTGTAGGAATGGAGAATGCGGAGAATTTCATGCAGATTAGAAAACAGAAGTATCTCTTCGATGCTTTGTCTGTTGATGAGAAAGAAATTTCTGATGGATTTCATCGGGAGAAACCTTATTTGTTTGTGAGTCGTTATCCACAGGAAAGCCTTTCGGATTTGCGAGATTGGTTAAGGCGAATTCCCAATCGTTACATCCACTTCGGCGACTTCGACTTGGCGGGCGTTCACATCTATCTCTCCGAGTTTTATGCCCAGTTGGGGGATAGGGCTTCTTTTTTGATACCTTCTGATATTGAGTCGCGTTTGGCGGATGGCAACGCCTCCCTCTATGACCAACAGTATGCAATGTTCAAGAATATGAAAGTAACCGATGCTCGTCTTCAACCTCTCGTTGATATTATTCATTGCTATGGCAAGGGGTATGAGCAAGAAGGGTACATATGTTGATAAAAAAGAATGCACTTTTCATAACTTGCAGGCCTGTTTTTGGCCGCTTAATCTTGAAATGTTACAATGTTGTGAATTGTTGCCATAATTCTGCCCACCAATAGGCAAAAATGCATAACTTTGTGGAAAAATACACATCGCCATGACACGAAGGTTTTCTATCGGCAAGAAGATATACGTGAGCGTCTTGTCGCTTTTCCTCATATTCGCCATTGCATTCATAGTCTTTCAGCAGTATCGCGAGAGACAGTACAAGGTTGAGACGCTTACGCTGCGCCTCCAAGATTGTAACGACCAGATTCACGATGCCCTCATTTTCAACCACGACAGCGACATGGGCACCTTCTTGCGACAATACCTGCGCAAGGGCTCCTTCCGCAATCTCAGGGTGACGGTGATCAGCAAGTCGGGCAGGGTGCTCTACGACTCGAGCACCGACTTCCGCTCCATGATGAATCACGCTCGCCGGCCAGAGGTCGAGGAAGCTTTGAAGACGGGTTTCGGCTCATCGGTGGATCGCAACAGCAACACCCTTGGAGGCGACTATTTCTATTGTGCCACATATTATCGCGACGAGGGCTACATCGTTCGTTCTGCCCTTCCTTATGATGTCGACTTGGCCAAGAGTCTTCGTGCTGACTTCCATTACATTTGGTTTTCCTTGTTCGTGGTCATCCTCTTGACCATCGTGCTATATCGCTTCACCAACCGCATCGGAGGCAACATAACCAAGCTCAACGAGTTTGCCACGCGTGCCAGTTCCCACGACTTCTCGTTCGACAAGAACTGGAACAAGGTGCTTGGCGGTTTCTCCAACGACGAGCTCGGCGACACGGCCGAGCGCATAGTGAAACTTTATCTCCGCCTGAAAAAGACGCAGCAAGAGCAGAACGTGCTCAAGCGACAACTCACGCAGAACGTGGCTCACGAGCTGAAGACCCCGGTGGCGAGCATACAAGGCTACCTGGAGACCATACTCGGACACCCTGGCATGGATCCTAAGACGCGCGACAACTTCTTGGAACGATGTCATGCGCAGAGCGAGCGCTTGGCGGCGTTGCTCAACGACATGTCCACGCTCAATCGTCTCGATGATGGAGCCGAGATGATGGTGTTCGACGAGATAGACGTAGCGGAAATCATACGCACGGTGGAGATGGAGAGCAAGTTCGCCCTTGAGCAGAAGGGCATGACCATGAAGTGCGACATGCCAAAGGAAATGATTATCCACGGCAATGCTGGCTTGATTTACAGCACTTTCCGCAACCTCACCGACAATGCCATTGCCTATGCCGGTGCCAATACCCACATAGAGCTCAAGGCCTGTCGTGGTCAGGGATGTTGGCATTTCGTCTTCAGCGACGATGGTGTGGGCGTGGCAGAAGAGCATCTCTCGCGCCTGTTTGAGCGCTTCTATCGCGTGGACAAGGGCAGGAGCCGCAAGATGGGTGGCACCGGTCTCGGCCTTGCCATCGTGAAAAACGCCGTTCGCGTGCATGGTGGGTCAATCAGTGTAAGCAACAACCCCGATGGCGGATTGCGCTTCGAGTTCACGCTCAAAGACTGAGAGACGTTAGAGAGAATTGTAACGTTTATGTAATATCGATGTAAGATGGCTGTAATATGTAGTAAGTAATTTTGCACGCAGAATTATTAATTACATTTATAGTTTTTATGGAGACAATTTATTTGTGCATTGTCATCTTTCTCCTCTGCCTTGCGGTATTTGACCTCTTTGTGGGAGTGAGCAATGACGCTGTCAATTTCTTGCAGTCGGCGGTTGGTGCCAGGGTCGCAACCTTCCGCACCATTCTTATCATTGCGTCGCTTGGCGTGGCCATAGGAGCCGTCATGTCGACAGGCATGATGGACGTTGCCAGACATGGCATTATGGTGCCATGCCATTATTCGTTCCATGAGGTGATAATTATCTTCCTTGCCGTCATGGTGACCGATGTCATAGTGCTCGACGTGTTCAACACACTCGGCATGCCGACCTCAACCACTGTCTCGCTTGTCTTCGAGCTTCTCGGAGGCACGGCCATGCTTGCTTTCCTGAAAGTGGTGGCAGACAACAGCCTCGATTATTCTGCGCTGCTCAATTCCGACCAGGCGTTGAAGGTGATAATCGCTATCTTCGTGTCCGTGGCCATATCCTTCGTCGTGGGCATGGTGGTGATGTGGATAAGCCGCGTGGTGTTCACGTTCAACTTCTCCAAGCACAGCCGCTACTCAATAGCCATCTTCGGTGGTGTGGCTTTCACGGCCTTGGCCTACTTCATATTCCTCAAGGGAATAGGCAAGAGCCCTTACATACCAAAGAACGTTAGCGAGTATATCAGCGACAACACCAATATGTTGCTGGTGTATACTTTCATTGGGGCTGCCATCGTTACGGAGATTCTGCACCTTTGCAAGGTCAACATCTTCAGGGTCACAGTGCTCTTGGGCACTTTTGCCTTGGCAATGGCTTTCGCCGGCAATGACCTTGTCAACTTCATCGGCGTGCCTCTTGCAGGTCTTGACTCTTATACAGACTTCACCACCCATGCCGCAGGCGCGAGTGCGGACAGCTTTATGATGAGCTCGCTCATGGAAAGCGCCAAAACTCCGCCCTACTATCTTTTCGCCGCTGGCGTAATAATGATTGTCGCCATGGCGACATCCAAGAAGGCGCGCAACGTGATCAAGACCTCGGTAGACCTGTCGCGCCAGGACGAGGGCGACGAGATGTTCGGGTCGAGCCGTGCGGCTCGCGCCATCGTGCGCTTTGTGCAGTCGATGGTGGAGACAGTGGCGCATTTCGTGCCAGTGTCCGTGCGCAATTGGATCAACGCCCGCTTCGACACCTCGGTCATGCCTGTCGATGACAACGAGAAGGGCGAGGGCGCGGCTTTCGACATCGTGCGCGCCGCCGTCAACCTCGTCATTGCCTCAATGCTCATCACTTTTGGTACAAACCATAAGTTGCCATTGTCAACGACCTACGTCACGTTTATGGTGGCCATGGGTTCGAGCCTTGCAGACCGCGCCTGGAGCCGCGAGAGCGCCGTATTCCGGGTCACGGGAGTGCTGAGCGTCATCGGTGGATGGTTCATCACCGCTGGCGTGGCATTCCTCACTTGTGCGCTCGTTGCCATCTGTATGTGGTATGGCGGATTTGTGGTGCAGTTCTTGTTCATCGCGCTCGTGGTGTTCATGCTTTGGAGAAGCAATCGCCAGTACAAGAAGAAGCGTGAGCAGACCAAGAGCGAGGATGATAGTTTCCGCTTGATGATGCGCACTCGCGACAAGGAAATCGTGTGGGAGATGCTCTGCAAGCACGTGCGCGACACCCAGACCAAGACCTGCAGATACGTGCTGGAGCAATACAATAACTTGCTCGATGGCTTCAACTCGCAAAAGGTCAGTGGCCTGCGCAAGACGGAATCGGGCTTGCGCAAACGCCTTGACCTACTGAAGAAGCTGCGTCGCCAGGAGCTACTTGGTCTGAAGCACTCGCCGATGGAGGTCGCCGCCGAGAAGAACACGTGGTTCCATATAGGCGCGAACAGCGACCAACAATACATCTACACTCTTCGCCGTATGCTCGCACCGGTGAAGGAGCATGTCGACAACAACTTCAACCCCGTGCCTGAGGAGTATATCAAGGAATATGAACCTGTGAGGAACTCTGTGAATGACTTGATGAAGATGACCTGCGATGAGATTGAGACCAACCGCTACGACCAGTATCGCAGTATCCTTGCCGAGGCTGACGCTTGCAAGGATCAGCTCTCCGTGATTCGCAAGGTGCATCTCAACCGCATACAGACGGCTGCTGATAACAAGAACTTGCAGGTAGACATGGTTTATCTCAACATTTTACAGGAGACGCAGCAGCTCTTGAGCGTCATGCGCCACCAGTTGCGCTCCGCGAAGAAATTCATGGAAAACTAATTGCCCAAACTTCAATAGGTTTTATAATAACGTGTAGTGGAGGCTGCCTTGTAAGGCGCCTCCACTTTTTTTTTGTTTTCTTCTCGTGTTACTGATTATTTGGCTAACTTTGTCAATGCATAAAACACTACGTCCACATGAAGATTCAGACAGGCAAGGTGCCCTTCAAGGGCTTTGAGACTTTTTACCGCATAGTGGGTGAGGAAACGGCTAACCCACCCTTGTTGCTCTTGCACGGCGGCCCAGGATCCACCCACAACTATTTCGAGGTTCTCGACAGCCTCGCCGAGCTCACCCACCGGCAGGTTATCTCCTACGACCAGCTTGGATGTGGTGAGAGCTTTGTGGAGGGTCATCCTGAGTTGTGGACGCTGCCAACGTGGATGGACGAGCTTGATGCCCTGCGCTCATGGCTGCGTCTTGACAGGGTTCACCTTCTCGGGCAGTCGTGGGGTGGAATGCTTATCATAGCCTATCTCGTAGACCGCAATCCAAAGGGCATAGCCTCAGCCATACTATCCAGCACGCTGTCCTCCAGTGAGTTGTGGAGCCATGAGCAGCACAGACTCATCTCTTTCATGCCGCAGGAAGAGCAGGAGGCCATAGCCAAGGCGACGGAATCGGGGCGTTTCGACGCGCCAGATTACCTGAGGGCCAACGACCATTACACCGCGCTCCACGCTTGCGAGATAACGGCGGACAGCCCAGAGTGCTTGCGCAGGCCGAAGCGGTTTGGCACGGAATCGTATATCGAGGCGTGGGGGCCAAACGAGTACACACCCACGGGCACGCTAAAGGATTTCAACTACACCGCCCAGCTCCATGCCATAAAAGTGCCTACGCTCATCATCAGCGGAACCAACGACGAGTGTACACCATTGATAGCCAAGACCATGCACGATGGCATAGCAGGCTCTGACTGGGAACTCCTCGATGGCGCTCGCCACATGACATTCATTGACCAGACCGAAAAATACACAAGGGTGTTGGCGGATTGGCTTGGGAAAACTGAGGCTTGACAATTGTGCAAACGCGCCATCGGCAAGATGTAACCTTATTGTAACACTGGTGAAACGCGTATGTAAAGCGGATTTTGTTATTTTGCAACATCATTGATACAATGAGGGATATTAACATTGAAACTATTTGCAAAAGAACATGGATAAGGAAGAAGTGACACGCATTCTTGTCGTTGACGACGAGGAGGATCTTTGTGAGATTTTGAAGTTCAACCTTGAGGCTGAAGGCTACGAGGTGGACACCGCCAACTCTGGCGAGGAGGCTTTGGAAAAAGACATCGCGAGCTATCAACTTGTCTTGCTCGACGTGATGATGGGTGGAATGAGTGGCTTCGCGGTGGCTCGCCGCATGCGCGACAACGAGCAGACAAGGCGCGTGCCAATAATCTTCCTCACGGCAAAAGGCGCGGAGAGCGACAAGGTGACGGGGTTTAACCTCGGTGCCGACGACTACATTTCCAAGCCGTTCTCCATTCGCGAGGTGTTGCTCCGCATACGTGCCGTGTTGCGTCGTACCAGTGTTGGGAATGCCGATACCGAGTTGGAAGAGCGCCACTCGCTGGAGTTCAAGGGTCTTGTGGTAGACCTCGACCGCAAAATCGTGACAGTGGACGGAGAGGAGGTTGAGTTCACCAAGACCGAGTTTGGCATTCTATGCACGCTGCTTGAGCATAAGGGTAGGGTCTTCTCGCGCCATGACCTTATCAGGAAAATATGGCCAATGGACGTAATCGTTTCCGACCGCACGGTGGATGTCAATATCACCCGTCTGCGCAAGAAGCTCGGCCCTTATGCCGACAACCTGGTCACGAGGTTAGGTTTTGGCTACTACTTCGACGCGTAGCCTTTTCCTGGCCATGCTTGTTGGGGCGAGTAATCACTACCGCCCTTTTTTCATTTCTTCCGTTTCAAGTCGTAGTCGTTGGCGCTGGCGGCTTCTTCCAGGTCATCGTTGACCATGCGCATCACGCTGTCGCCCAAGCTGACTAAATACAGTTCTGAGCCATCCTTGCCAGTGCTCAGCTTCAAGCCTTCCTTGCCGTTTTTAGAGTAAGGTTCCACGGTGCCCTTTTCGTTGAACGAGCTTTTCACTTTCGTGTCCGACTCCATGTAGTCTTCCTTCATGCTGAAGGCTTTTTTCTGCTTGTCCATGGCTATGCGGTAGCGTATGCCGGCGCAGTCGGCTGCTGGCACGGTGCCTTCGTAAACGAGTGAATCGGTTGCGGTGCTTGTCGTGTCATTGGCAACGGCAGATGAGTCTGCGACAGCACTTGCCGCTTGTTTGCTGTTCTTTCCGCCGCATCCCGCCATGGCGATGGCGATGGATAATAGCAATAATGTGTGTTTCATTTTGCAGTTTGTTTTATGGTTGTTTTTATTATCGCTGCAAAGTTATGCTTTTTCCGTCAAAGCTTACATAGTTTTTTTTGTTTTTTGGGAACTGATGTTGTTGGCTTCGTGAGCCAGGTGCAAGCTGTCGCCCTGCCACTCGTAGGCATATTGTGTCAGGGTGAGCCATTCGGCTGAAGTCGTCGTGCTTTCAGGAGGATAGACAACAACTGAGGCGTACGACCCCAGATGTCATCTTCGAGGATGTTAACTCCATTAGTCTTGAGTCCAGCCTCACTCCATGTACAACTTCAATGTCGTGGTCTGGTCGCCTACATTCACGTCTTGGGTTTGCTGTACACCCTTGCCGTTCATGTATTTTACGGTGTAGGTCTTGTTCTTTTCAACCTTGAACGTGAGCACGTCGTTCATGTCCTGCGTGGCGCCCGTGCTGCGTCCCCCGAAGAGCTGCTTGCCTGCCGCGAACACGTCGAGGTTGGTTGCCACGCGGTCGCCAGAAGCCTCGGCGTGATCCTTGTCCTTGAACACCATAACCCTCAAGTCCACGTGGCTGCCGTCGGCTGGAGTGGTCGCAAGCTGCGCCCTGTACAGGCTGGTGTAGCGGTCGGTCACGTTGGCGGCATGCACGTAGCGTATGCTCATGTCCCAAACCAATGGGAAATAAGAGTCGGCAGGCTTGAAAGACGCTGCGTAGATGGCCTTGTCGACATCTTCCTTTATGGCCTTGCCCGCGTCGGCGAGGAACCACGACTTGTCCAAGTCTTCCGATGGATAATACTCGGTGAAGTGCCAGTTGCCGTCGACCCAAACCTCGCTCCAGTTGTGGTTGCCACGGTTGTCATACCAGTTTGGCGTCCCTGCCACGCGCGATGGAATGCCTACGGCGCGAAAGGCATCGGTCAGCAAGATGGAGAGGCCAGAGCATGATGCCATGTGCTGGCGCATAGACTCGTAGGGAGCCTGGTCAGCCTTCTCGCGCTTCGTGTTATAGTCAACCTGCACCTCGTCGCGGATGTTCTTGTTCACCGAGTCGATGGCCTCGCGCATTGTCTTGCAATTGGCCACGTATTTCTTGAAACGCTCATAGAAGTCCTTGCGCCAGTTCTCGCGCTCCTCGTTCAGGTTTACGTAAGCCACCACGTCGTTCAGGAAAATGTCGTTTGGCACTGCTTTCGCCCATGGAAACTCATTTCTTGTCTTGTAGGCATACTGCACGTGCTCTTTCAGGAAGTCGGCACTCAATGTCTTGGCGTCTCTTTCCGGCATGTATGAGATTAAGAAGGCCATGCCTTCCCTTTCGTTGGCGGGAACATCCTTCAATGCCTTTTTCAGCTCTTTGGCGTTGCGGCCAGCCGTGTTCATCGTCTTGTCCAGCAACTCATGATACTTTTTAGGCACTCCGGCGTATTTGCCTCCAGCGAAGGCTGAGATGGACAATCCTAAGGCAAAAAACACGAGTACAAGTACACTTTTGATTTTCATATTAACAAAAAAATAATGATTATTCTTCCACATTTTAGCCTTTGTCGTTTTGCTTGTCGCGGCTAATCATGTGCGAAGTTAACGCAAAAAAATGGAAGCTGCAAACATTTCATTGAAAAGGCATCGGCTTCACGCTTGAATCGCGTCGCGATTACGCTTGAAAGGCGTCGGCTTCACGCTTGAATCGCGACGCGATTCAAGCGTGAAGCCGACGGCATCCAATTTCATGTTTACCAGTCGGGTGATTTCTTGTGGTTTTGCGCCCCATCTTGGCGCCACGAGCAGACTTGGCGGAGTCTCACTGACAAAACGCTCTAGCACGATGTCGGGGCGCAGGCGAGGCAAATATTCGGCGAGCAGGTCTACGTATTCGTCCAACGTAAACAAGCGAAACGGATGCCGCTCATATTCCCTCGCCATCGTGGTGCCCTCGACGATTTGCAGTTGGTGGAGTTTCAGTATGTCGATGGGCAACGACGATATGATGTCTGCCTGTCGCAGCATTTCCTCTTTGTCTTCCCCTGGCAGGCCAATGATGACGTGGGCGCAGGTGTATATGCCCCTTTTGTGTGTTTCCTCTATGGCTCGTCGGCAGCAAGCGAAGTCATGGCCGCGGTTGACACGTAGCAAGGTCTCGTCGTTGCAGCTTTCCAGGCCATATTCCATGATGACCAAGGCGCGGCGCGACAGTTCACCGATGTAGTCGAGTTTCTCATTGTCCACGCAATCGGGCCGCGTGCCTATGACGATTCCTATCACGTCTTTCACGCTCAAGGCTTCTTCGTACATGGCTTTCAAATCCGGCAATGGGGCGTAGGTGTTGGAAAACGCCTGGAAGTAGGCCAGGTATCTCGTGTCGGCTTTCTTCCGGTCGAAAAACCTCTTGCCGTCTTCCAGTTGCCGGGTTATGCTCTTCCGCCTGTCGCAATAAGAGGTGTTGAAGGCATCGTTGTTGCAAAACGTGCAGCCGCCCGTGGATAGCAGCCCGTCGCGGTTTGGGCACGAGAAGCCCGCGTCCAAGGCGAGTTTCTGCACCCTGCATCCAACCTTTTGCCTAAGCCACGTGCCGAAATTGATCATGGTAGCCTTATTCGTTCAACCAGTTACCCACTATCTGGTGACCAAGTGGCGTGAGCACGCTCTCTGGGTGAAACTGGATTCCATGTATTGGGTAGTCCTTATGGCGCAAGGCCATGATGTTGCCGTCGGGACTTGTGGCTGTCACCTCCAGGCAATCGGGGAGCCCTTCCTTGCTCACCACCCAACTGTGGTATCGCCCAACCTCGAAATGTGTGGGTATGCCTTTGAAGATTGGGTCGTTGGAGAAGTGCTCACAGTCGGTCGCCACACCGTGGTAAACCTCTGACAGGTTTTCCAATTTGGCCCCAAACACCTCGCCGATGGCCTGATGGCCAAGGCATACGCCGAGCATGGGTTTCCGCCCGGCATATGCGCGTATCACGTCGAGCAGTAGTCCGGCTTCCGACGGTATACCTGGGCCAGGAGAGAGCACTATCTTATCGTATGGCTCCAGTGCTGGCAACTCAAACTGGTCGTTGCGCACCACGTCGACCTCGGCACCTAATTCCTTTAAGAGGTGGGCAAGGTTGAACGTGAAAGAGTCGTAGTTGTCTATTATAACTGTTTTCATAGTCTTTCTGCTTCCTTTATGGCTTTCACTAATGCTCCGAGCTTGTTGTTGCTTTCTTGCAGTTCATACTCGTCGTTGCTTTTTGCCGTAACCCCGGAACCGGCCTGAAACCACAACTCGCCGTTCCTGCTTATGAATGTGCGTATCACGATGGCTTGGTTCAGGTCTCCGTTGAGGCTTATAGAGCCAATGCAACCTCCATAGGCTCCGCGGTTGTGTGGCTCCATCTCGTTGATGAGTTGCAGTGCCCTAACCTTGGGCGCGCCGCTCAGCGTGCCGGCAGGGAAGGTGTCGATAAACTCCAATATGTGGTTGGCGCCATCGTTTAGCTCGCCGCTGACGCGGCTCACCAGGTGGATCACGTGGCTGTAGTATTGCATGTCCTTGTAGAAGTCCACCTTCACGTCGTGGCAGTTGCGGCTGAGGTCGTTGCGCGCCAAGTCCACGAGCATCACGTGCTCGGCGTTCTCCTTGGGGTCGTTGCGCAGGAACTCGGCGTTCTTGCGGTCTTGCTCGGTGTTGCCAGTGCGCCTCGTGGTGCCGGCAATGGGGTCTATGAACGCCTTGTTGCCCACTATGCGGTTGTGGGTCTCTGGCGAAGAGCCGAAGATGCGATAGCCACCGAAGTCGAAGTAGAACAGGTAGGGACTGGGATTGATGGAGCGCAACACGCGGTAGAGCTTAAAGTCGTCGCCCTCATATTTCTGTATGAACCTTCGGCTTATGACGATTTGGAACACGTCGCCTCTCAGACAATGGCGCACGCAGCGACGTATGTTGGCCTTGTGCTCCTCGTCGGTCAGCGTCGACGTGGCGTTGCCCACGGCATGGAATCCGTAGGGCTTCACGTTTGGCTTGTTGGCGGAGGTCAACAGGTCTTGCAGCTCCTCAGTCGTGCCGAGTGTCATGAAATCGATCATGTTGTTGAAATGGTCGAACACGATGATGTCCTTGAAAAGGATGTAGAGTATGTCGGGCGCGTCGTTGCGTTCCATGGTCGTGTCCTTCACAGGTATGTTCTCGAAATAGCGCACGGCGTTGGCCGACGTGAAGCCGAAAATGCCGTAGTATTGGCTGCCTTCGCCTTCCACGTGGAAGCTGCCCAAAAACTCGTTCATGGCCTTGGCTACGGTCAGCTTTGGCTTGTCGCTGTTCTCTGTGGGTATATCTCTCTTCACTTGGCTGCCGTCGGGGAAAGTCATCGTCAATGCCCCGTGCGCCACTCTTATGCTCGCCATGGGGTTTATGCCGATGAAGCTCTTGGCGTTTTCGCTTCCGTGATAGTCGGAACTTTCCATGAGCATCGACTGCGGATAGAGGTCGCGCAGGCGCATGTAGAGGCTCACGGGCGTGTAGAGATCGCCGAGCAGCCTTTTCGTTGTAGTGTGATAATTAAAACTTGCCATATTCTCCTGCCATGTCCTTGTTGTTGAGATATGTTTCTATGTCTTTGTCGCCGCGTCCGGATACCGTCAGCACCACCACGTCGTCTGGCTTGAAAGTCATCTTCGACAGTGCCGCCACGGCGTGCGCGCTCTCTATGGCTGGTATTATCCCCTCCATGCGTGTCAGCTCGTAGCCGGCGCGTATGGCCTCGTCGTCGTTTATGGCCACCACCTTCTCGCGCCCTGTCTTTGCCAGGTGCGCGTGCATGGGGCCTATGCCGGGATAGTCGAGTCCGGCGGAGATGGTGAACGCCTCCTTTATCTGTCCGTCATCGTCTTGCATGACGAGGGTGCGCGAGCCGTGCACTATGCCCTCCGTGCCGCAATGTATGGTGGCTGCGGTGTAGTCGGTGTCCACGCCGTGGCCTCCGGCCTCGGCCAGCAGAATCTTCACGCGAGGGTCTTCGATGTAGTGGTATATGGTTCCGGCGGCGTTGCTTCCGCCTCCCACGCAGGCCACGAGATAGTCGGGGTAGTCTCTACCAATCTTCTCCTTGAGTTGCCACTTCAGCTCTTTCGATATCACGCTTTGCAACCGCGCCACGATGTCGGGGTAGGGATGGGGACCCATCGTTGACCCCACTATGTAGAACGTGGTGTCGGGGTGGCAGCACCAGTCCCTGATGGCGGCGGTGCAGGCGTCGCTCAGGGTCATGTTGCCAGTGGTCACGGGGTGGACCTTTGCTCCGAGCATCCTCATGCGCTCCACGTTGGTGTGTTGGCGTTCCACGTCGGTCTTGCCCATGAATATCTCGCACTCCATGTCGAACAGCGCGCAAACGGTGGCTGTGGCCACGCCGTGTTGCCCAGCTCCCGTTTCGGCGATGACGCGCGTCTTGCCCATCTTCTTGGCCATCAATATCTGGCCAATGGTGTTGTTTATCTTGTGGGCTCCCGTGTGGTTCAGGTCTTCACGCTTCAGGTAGAGCTTGCAACCGTATTTCTCACTCATGCGGCTGGCATAGTAGAGTGGGGAGGGACGCCCTACGTAGTCTTTCAGCAGCAGTTCATACTCGTCTTGAAACTCCTTGGAGTCTATTATCTCCTTGTATTGGTCTTGCAGGTCGTGTACCACCTTATATAATATCTCAGGGATGTACGCCCCGCCATATTGACCGAAAAAGCCATTCTTGTCTGGTTCCATAGTCTTGTCTTTTATTTATAATCGTTCTTCACTCTTCACTCTTCGTTCTTCACTCATCTCTCTTCACTCTTCGTTCTTCACTTCCCCAGAGCTTCCATGAGCTTGTCGAGGGCCTTGTCGGGGTCGTTGGTCTCGCACAGGAGGTTCACGAACTTGCTACCTATTATCGCTCCGGCGGCGTTCCGCTGTGCGCTCTCCAGCGTTTGCTTGTTGCTGATGCCGAAGCCTATCATTCGAGGAATGCGGAGGTTCATGGAGTTGATGTGGCTGAAATAAGCCACCTTCTTCTTGTCAAACTCCTTTTGCGCTCCTGTCACGCTTGCCGACGACACCATGTAGATGAATCCGTCGGTGTTGTCGTCGATGAACCTGATGCGCTTGTCGCTCGTCTCTGGCGTAATCATCATGATGACGCGGATGTCGTAGCGGTCGGCGATGGGTTTCACTATCGTCTGGTAGTCGGCGAACGGAAGGTCGGGGATAATCACTCCTGACACGCCGCTGTCGGCGAGGTCGGCGAAGAACTTCTCGTAGCCATAGTGCATTATCGGGTTGAGATACCCCATGAATATCAGTGGTATCGACACCTCATCCTTGATGGCCTTGAGCTGCGAGAGCAGCAGTCGGGTTGTCATGCCGTTTTTCAAGGCTATGGCTCCTGCCGACTGTATTACGGGACCGTCGGCGAGAGGGTCGCTGAATGGCATGCCCACTTCCACGAAGTCGATGCCGTGCCGTTCCATGGCCTTGATGACATCTGCCGTGCCGTCCAGGGTGGGGCAGCCGGCACAGAAATACAGGCTGAGCAGTTTCCTGTCGCCACGGTTGGCAAAAACTTGGTTGATTTTGTTCATAGCTATGTTGCTTTTACTGGTTTCCTATTGTGTGATGATGTCTTATACGCTCCACGAAATTTCTCAGCTTTCCCACGTCTTTCATGGCTGGTGCTGTCTCGAAGCGGCTGTTCACGTCCACTCCCGCGAAGCGAGGGTGCTTGATTCTCAATAGTTCTTCAGCGTCGTCGGGACCTATGCCGCCACTCAGCAGGAAAGGCGTTGTGCCATGATAGGCATCGAGCAGAGACCAGTCGAAGTGCTTGCCGCTGCCTCCGCGCCCCTCGGTTTTGTAGTCGAAGAGCAGGATGTCGGCCTTGCCCTCGAAGGCGTCGCATTGCCTGAAGTCGTCTGCGGTGGATATGCCGAATGCTTTTATGAACTTTATGTCGGGCACGATGTCTGGCACCAACGTGCTCCGAAGGTTGTCTATCAAGACGGGCGATTCATCTCCGTGGAGCTGGATGTAGTCGAGCGAATAGTTGTACACGCGGGTGACTATCGTCTGCGGCATCTCGTCAACGAATACGCCCACGCGTTTTATCCTATTCGGGAAGGCGTATTGTCGCGAGCTGCCTTGTCTTGCCATCTCGTATAGCCGTTCCCGACTGTAGTCTGGCACGATGCCGGCCTGTGAGCTTATCATGTTAACGAAGCGTTTGCTTTCTGGCCAGAAGTTGAAGCCCATCATGTCAATGTCGAGCTCGGCCACTTCGCGGATGTTTTGGGCATCACGCATCCCACATACTTTTATTATCATAGCTCGCCGATGAATTGCTTGAGGGTGATGCCCGGGTCTTTCTCTCTCATGAATCGCTCTCCGATAAGAAAGCCCTTGAATCCGGCGTCTCTCAGCTCCTTCACGGTGCCTGGGTGACTTATGCCGCTCTCGCTCACGAGGCAAGCGCCTTTCGGCAGTCGTTCGGCAAGACGGAAACTGTTGTTCACGTCGGTGACGAACGTGCCGAGGTTGCGATTGTTTATGCCATACATGTCGGGTTCGAGCGTGGCGTAGTCGAAATCGCGGTCATTGTGCATCTCGAGCAAGGTCTCCAGGCCGAGCTCGTGGGCGAGGTGCTGCAAGTGCTTGCACTCGTCCTTGGTGAGGCAGGCGGCTATGAGCAATACGGCGGAGGCTCCGCAGTAGCGGGCTTGGAACAACTGATACTCATCGATGATGAAGTTCTTGTAGAGTATGGGTATCGTCACGCCGGCTTGCCGTGCTTGCTGTATGTACTCGTCGTAGCCACCGAAATATTGCGTGTCGGTGAGGATGCTCAGGGCCGATGCTCCATTTGCTTGGTATAGTGGTGTCACGTCCTCTGGCTTCACGTCGCGGTGGATCCAACCTTTCGATGGGCTTTTGCGTTTGAACTCTGCTATGACGCCAGTGTCGGAAGACATCAAGGCCTTGCTCATGGAGGCGGGCTTGCCTTCGTCCATCATTTGTTGTATGGCGCCCGAGAATTGCTGGATGGGGACGAACCGCTTGCGCTCGTCAATCTCCACACGCTTGTGTGCCACTATCTCTTCTAATATGTCCATGGGTCCGCTACTTATTCAACTCAACAAACTTCTTGAATGTGGCCAATGCCTTGCCGCTGTCTATGCTCTCGCGTGCTATCTCTATGCATTCGCTTATTGGCTTCTTGCCTTTCTCCAGCACCTGGATGCCAAACGCGGCGTTGGCCAGCACTATGTTCTTTTGGGAGGGCAATGCCTTGTTTGCCAGCACGTTGTCGAATATTTGCTTGGCTTCTTCCTCTGTGGCTCCGCCCACGATCTCCTCTGGCTTGGCGGTCTCGAATCCGAGGTCGGAAGGCTTGAATATGCGCTCATAATCGTTGGTGATGACCTTGAAGTCGCTTGTGAGAGATATCTCGTCGTAGCCGTCAATGCTGTTCACTATGCCGTAATCAATGCCAATCTTCTGGTATACTTGCTGGTAGAGGCGCATCTGGTCGAGCGTCGCCGTGCCGAGGAGTTGGCACTGTGGCTTCGACGGGTTGATGATGGGGCCGAGGAGGTTGAAGAAGGTGGGGAAGGGCAGAGCCTTGCGTATGGCGCCAACGAACTTCATTGCTTTGGCGAAGAGTTGGGCGTGGAGATAAACAATGCCGCACTCGTTTATCGAGCGGTTTAGCTTGTCTATGTCGTCGGTGAACGTCACGCCGTGGTTCTTTATCACGTTGGAGGCTCCGCTCACGCTCGTGGCGGCGTAGTTGCCGTGCTTTGCCACTTTGTATCCAGCCCCGGCGATGACGAAGCATGCGGTGGTGGATATGTTAAACGTGTTCTTGCGGTCGCCGCCTGTACCCACTACATCAATGTATCTATCGCAATCGAGTGGTACCGGCACGCCTGTCTCTAAGATGCCGTCGCGGAAGCCGAGGAGCTCGTCCACCGTGATGCCACGCATCTTGATGGCGGTGAGAAGGGCTGCGATCTCCGAGTTGTTAAGCTCACCGCGCGTGATGGCGATGAGCAGGTCTTTGGTTTCCTCGCGTTTCAGTTCCTCATGGTCGAGGAGACGGTTGAAAATGGCAGTGATATTCATATCCGTAAGTGTTTTTAATGTTTTCTTGATGTTGTATGCTACATTCCCGAGTGACGTGTGTTGAAAAAAGAAAAGAGGCTTGTCGTGATTTACGGCAGGCCTCTTTCTCTTTCTTCATATTCTTAATAGAAGTATCTACACGGCTTCGTTCCTCACGACTTTATCAATCTTGAGTTACGCCACCACCAATATGTAGATACATTATTTGTCATAGTTCTTTCGTGTTTTGCTATTTTCTTGTTTGTTTATTGTTACAATTGCAAAGTTATATATTTTGTAGCAATTAGCAAATGTTTTTTCGATAAAATCTTCTTTTTGTCGTAAATTTAACATTTTTGCCTACGCATATATGTCCGCAAGATTTTTGTATCACTTTTCAATATGGAGAGGTCATTGGCTTCATGGCGTGAAGCCGACGCTGTATAATTGTCAATCCGAGAGGCGTGCAAATGTGCCCCTCGCACCCCCTTTAACTTTAATATGCTTATTAAGCCACTCTTGCCCCTCATGCCCAATATGCTCATCCATTTATCAAGTCTATCCAGTCTATCTTGTCTATCCCGTCTATCCTGTCTATATAGCCCCTTTTCCTCCTTTGACCCTTGATTTATATCAATAATGCGACGATTTTCAAAAATAATCCTGAAAACATTTG
>ERZ808252.1487-NODE-1487-length-16931-cov-5.687189_pt1 | contig 16931 bp, 13 predicted proteins | sample MGYA00521242_ERZ808252 | MGnify/ENA primary metagenome ERZ808252 (study PRJEB31516, sample SAMN03275581) | gut metagenome | biome: mammalia-associated habitat; material: feces | host: Papio cynocephalus | place: Kenya | collected 2012-08-07 ...
TTTTAAATATAAATGTTTTGTTGTTTGTATAAACTAATTGTGAATAGCTACTTATTCATTATAGCTTTAAATAATTCAGGTTAAATAATTCTTCATTAATGAATAAATTTATTCAGCAATAGTCATTTCTTCATTCAAAAAATATTATCTTTGCAGCATGAACGATATAATAAATCCGGCACAGTGGAGCGAGAACGTAATCATTGCTGATGCCGACTTTATAGACAAGGTAGCATTCGACCTTACGGTGAACTTCGAACGCATGCTAATGAGGCGTGTGCCAAAAGCAGATTTTGCACGCTGGATAGACTGTGTTGCGCTCGACGGAGGAGTGCGCGAAGGGGACAACCAGGTACAGGTAGTGCTTATACACGACAAGAAAAATGCGGGGCTTGAGAATTTCAATCCCTCAGATTATAAAAACGACCTCAATGCAAAAGCCTTTAAAGACCATCTCGGAGAATTTACCATCAATACATATCCAGTGGAGAACCTTGTGAGCAAAAGCGATTTCATCGCCGAGGCTGCACAGATAGCCTGTTCGCAGAAAGAGGTAAAAAGGGTGATGGTAATCCCTGATGATGAAGAGGCATATGATAAAGTGCGCCACGCCCTGCGCCGTATTGATGACGACGGCATGCGCATCACGCTCTTTGCCATGCAGCCTATGGAGGGAGGAAACTTCCGACAGGAGATACTTGGCTATTCGCTGATGAATGCACTGGGAATAAAAGGAGAAGAAATAAGTCCTTCTCCAGCGCAGCCATAAAGCTGTGCGGAACTTTATAGAACTGTACATAGAGACTCTTTGCAGCAAACCGTGTCAATCTGATGTGGAATTTATTCAATAAATTTCTATAATTGTAAAAAAGAATCGGGTATATGGATAAAATAAGGTATATGAATCTATGTATTGTGGAATTCGGAAAAAAGTTTCGGTTGCCGGCAGATATGGCTTTCAATTATCTGAAACGCTATGGCGCACTTGACTTTATAGACAAATGCTATGAGGCAGAGCATCTTTTGTCATTGGAATCCACAATATCAAATCTGCAGAAGTATTGCAGAAAATATGGAGGGACAATATAATGAAACTTTACCATGGAACGAACTGTGATTTCACAGAAATAGATTTATCCAAATTGAAGAGAATATGAAGTTAACAAAAAGTCAGAGACAGTTTATCATAAATTGTGATATAGAAAAATTGGTTTCTTTATTGCAAGAGGATTATAAGTTTTCTTTGGTAGATGCGTTTAATGTTGTTTACAATTCGAAGCTTTACAAGAAACTTGTCAATACGGATAATGGATTCTATATACAGAGTCCTTTGTATCAGTATGGATACCTTAAGGAAGAGATGGCACAATGAAACTTCTATCGTAAAGTATTCCAATCCTGATAATAATCTTTCATATTGTTGTAATAAAATTCTTTATTCAACATTCTTCATTTGTCATTAAAATATATACCTTTGTAGCATGAACAATGTAATTTCGCTGATGAATGCACAGGGAATTAAAGGAGAAGAAATAAAATAATCAGATATGGGAAAAGTATTAATCATCGGTGCCGGCGGTGTAGCTACCGTGGCAGCCGTAAAAATCGCAAAAAACTCGGATGTCTTCACCGACATCATGATTGCAAGCCGCACAAAGGCAAAATGTGATAAAATCAAGGAGTATATCGGTAATCCCGATATAAAGACCGCTCAGGTGGATGCTGACGACGTGGAACAGCTGAAGACTCTCTTCAACGACTACAAGCCGGAGCTGTGTGTTAACCTCGCACTGCCATATCAGGACCTCACTATCATGGAGGCTTGTCTGGCTTGCGGAGTGAACTATCTTGACACTGCAAACTATGAACCGAAGGATGAGGCTCACTTTGAGTATTCATGGCAGTGGGCTTACAAGAAACGCTTCGAGGATGCCGGACTGACGGCTATTCTTGGCTGTGGTTTCGACCCGGGAGTAACGAGCATCTTCACGGCTTATGCTGCTAAGCACTACTTCGATGAGATTCAGTATCTAGATATCGTGGACTGCAATGCCGGTAACCACCACAAGGCTTTTGCCACAAACTTTAATCCGGAAATAAATATCCGTGAGATTACACAGAAGGGACTCTACTGGCAGGATGGCAAATGGGTGGAGACAGAACCGCTGGAGATTCACAAAACACTCAACTATCCTAACGTCGGACCGAAAGAGAGTTATCTGCTTCACCACGAGGAGATAGAATCACTCGTAAAGAACTATCCTACCATCAAGCGTGCTCGCTTCTGGATGACCTTCGGTCAGCAGTATCTCACTTACCTCGACTGTATTCAGAACCTCGGTATGTCGCGCATCGACGAGATTGAATACGAGGCTCCGCTTGCTGATAACCCGGAGAAGAAAGTTAAGGTGAAAATCGTTCCGCTGCAGTTCCTAAAGGCGGTTTTGCCTAATCCTCAGGACCTTGGCGAAAACTACGACGGCGAGACGAGTATCGGTTGCCGTATCCGCGGACTCAAGGATGGCAAGGAGCGCACATACTACGTTTACAACAACTGTAGCCACCATGCCGCATATTTGGAAACCGGCATGCAGGGTGTAAGCTACACCACCGGTGTACCGGCAATGATTGGAGCCATGATGTTCTTCAAGGGACTGTGGCGACGTCCGGGAGTATGGAACGTAGAGGAGTTCGACCCGGATCCATTTATGGAGCAACTGAACAAACAGGGACTGCCGTGGCACGAGGTGTTCGACGGCGACCTCGAATTGTAGTTCTTTTAAATAATAATTCCCATCGATATAGAACGGCAATGTTTAATATCGGTGGGAATTTCTTTTAGTCGCTTTCGTTCGTCTATTCTGTCTATAAATTCCATACTTGCAATTATTATGTTTTGCAAAAATAATGTTTTAACTACATAATCGCAAACAAAAGAGATTTCATTTTGCTTATTTAACGGTTTTATTCCCTTTACGCTTGTCTGACAATCTGTTGAAGTATGCCGCTATTGATATGACAGGTGGAACTTTTCATCTTCTATTTGTAATAAAAAAGTGTTCAACCGGTGCTTGGAGTGATGATATATACTATCACTCCATATTCCGGATGAACCAATTTTTATTCTTCTTTCTTTCCTTCCTTTATTCCTGCATTTTTGTTTTCAGAAAATCATATAGATTGTCTTGAGGCTGCAAGCCGAGTTTGCGGCGGATATTGGCACGCTGGGTGTTTACGTTAGATTCCGTTTTGTTTAGCATGGTGCAGATGGCTCCAAGCTTGTGTCCGTGCAGAATCATCCTTGCGATGTCGCGTTCCGAGGGTGTAAGTTCTGGAAAAGCCTTCTCTATTCGCTTTTCTGTTGAAGCTTCGGCATCAAGATATTTTGTTACGTTGTCGATAATATACTTTTGTGTTTTTTCGTTGAATTGGGCGAGAATCAGTTTCGTCTCATCTTCGTTGTATTTGCGTTTAGCCAGTTGGATGTAGAGTCTCATCTGCTCTTTGTTGAGCCGTAGCAGATGCATCAGCTCCTCTTCCTCGTTCTTTATCGTAGTGTTTTCATCCTGCAGATGATTTGAGTTGCGAGTTATGTGTAGTCCGAGAATACCGATATAGATGAATATCAGAGTCATCATTGCCACATATTGCAGAGAGTCTTTGTTGTTAGTAAGAACCATGCAAACAAAGAATGTAGTGATAGAAAGAGTCACGTTTAGCATAGTCGTTACCGTCTGGTAAGTTGCTATCGAAAACATGATGTTTGCCGTAAGGATGAGCATGTTTACAAGAACCACCATATCGGTGTGTGGCACGGATGGCACCAATGCGCAATATATGGTGTCGGTGGATATGAACAGCAGTGTAGTCAGCGAGAGTAGAGACACCGTTTGCAGAATATTAGTTTTCTTCAGTAAGTAGCATGTAGCGGAAGTCCATATCAGCACGAGCATGATGCTGTTTGAGTATTTATAGAAAATGCTGAATGATCCGGAAAGTTCAAGCAAGTCGGCCAGTATCCCTAATGTTATCAGCAATACGAACCATACTGCCAAGCCTTGTCGGCGGCGGTCGAGAAATACCTTTTCCTCTGGAATGTGTTGCTTCAGAAATCTGCAAAAGGATTTCCCAAAATGTCTGTATTTATTGTATGCTCTATTCATAGTAAGTCTTTGTTTTTGTTATTGCAAATGTATAAAAAAAAGAGCTTCTTGCCTATTTTTAAGGAAAAAAAAACAGCGATAGATGGCATTTTGACTAAATTTGAGGGTCCCGCCGTTTGTGCCGTTTTTCTATATCCGCTAATTTTGCTTCCGAAACAAATGGTACTGGTATATAATCATTGCCGTAATGAAACACGAAAAAACTAAATGATATGAGAACCTTTAAATTATTCAAGAGATTAATTACGCTTGCAAGTATACCTCAGGTATTGCTATGCGTATCCGTTGCACTGTCGCTTGTAGCATGCAGCGACGACGATGAAATAAAGTCACCCGTGATTGAAACAGAAGAGACTGAGCTCGTTACTGTCGATACGCCCAAGCTCTTCACCGCCTTGCCCACGTATGTATTTAGCGATAGCTATCCGCAAAGTGCCGAAGCTCTGCTGAGAAGGATATCCAACAAAACTTCATCGCTTGACGATGCCGTGACTACTGTGGCGTTTACCGATGCCCGTGCGCGTTCGCTTGCTGATGCCGATATGAGGAAGATAATAAATCTGTATCTCCGTGGGGGAAACATCGTGTATGTAGAGCCCACGAAGGAGGGCATAGCGTCATGGATGAAACACATAAAGAACGTCTTTCGGGAAATGGCGGCAGAAGGAAGCCTTGCCATTATATATCCGCCGTTTGCTTCCTCGTTCTGCTCCCGGTTCGTAGATGTGGAAAGCGACAGCAACGGTAATCCGCTGCCGCCGTTTGCTGACGAGGCTGATACCGACGGAGTGGTATGCGATGCCATAGCGTTGCGCGGCTCCGATCTTTATGTCGTTTCCGATCTTGACGACGTTACTGCTGGCGAGACCCTTGTAGAGGAGTTTGACGAGGAAACCGGTGAGATTCTGTCATCATTCATGAACAAGGATTCTGCTCCGGAAATGCCCACCGATTATGTTTACGGTCAGCATGCCGAGGCTCTTGTTGCATGGTTGAACCTGCAGCCAGAATATATTACCGACAGGGAGAAACTTATGGCACAAGGACGCAAAATGCTTGTTACGGAAAATGGCATAGACAAGGCAAACTTGATGGACATAATCGATGCGCAGCAATATCGGCGCACCTTCAATGTGGCAATGTGTGGCAAGAGCGAACCTGTAACGCTTATATATTATATATGGAATGCCAATGACAAGACGAATATGACCGATTATTATCTCGTGAAGGAAACCGTAACGCTTGAAAATAGCAGATTAGAATGCGGCCCCACTAACGAGAAGAAATGGTATCGCGATGGCACTTACGGACCATTTCTATATCAATTTTCCACAGAACATTCGTTTAGCAATAAAACCGTGAAAATAGAACAGGTTTCACCTGTGAACAGTACCAGCGGTTCTTCAACATACACGCATGGTTTCGATTGGTCGCTAAACAGCGCATTGACATTTTCAAAAGACCCGAGCCTGGGCATCGGTGGCGGAGTGTCGTTTTCAAAAAGTTGGTCGTATGACATACCAGACTTGAAGATGACTCATTCGCAGAATGGCAATGCCCCGAAATGGGAATACACGGCAGGCACACGACCAACGTCACATTGGGGGTCGCCCGTGAAACACACCACGGCAAAACCGATACTGCGCACCGACTGCACCGTGAGTCATAGTTGGATATGGAAAATGCCAAGTGCCAGCGGCACTTATAGCTTTACGACCGACATTTATGTGCGTCTGCAGACACTGGCATATACAGTAGGATTTTTCAAGACAAATCCCTACTATAATACCAAGACAGGCAATAGTAAGCAAACCTTCCAGTTGACTCCCCCTCCGCGCTACGTTCAAGAGTGGATAATGTCTTACACTCCATATAGCAACGACGTGCAGACCACACTCGAAAAGCAGTTCCCGAAATACTGGACACTTGCTTTCGACCTGCCAGTGGTGTCAATCAACGATCGCACGATGATAGATAACCGCATCAACACGCTCATCAATTTGCTGAACAACAACCGCTCCGTCCTGTACGACAAGAGCATCAACAAACTGAATATATCGTGGAAACTACTTAATTCGCCAGATGTGTACCATAGTTATGAATATAAATATTAACCGATAATTTGAATTGTGGATATGAAAAAAGTTTTTAGATTGTTTTTCCTCTCCCTCATAGGGATTGCTCCGCTCACGGCATGCAGCGATGATGCCAACGGCACCGAGGGCATGAGATACACCAGTGTACCGGCATCGCTCGTTAGCGACCCGGCAAAGCTGAGAATGCTTCACTCCATACAGGATTTGGACGACGGACGGTTCTTCTATCTCGACTATACCGCCGACTATAAGCTCGACCTCTTGACGAAGGCCAATATAACGACAAATGGCGGACTCGTGGGTTTTGTTTTGAAATATCTGTGTGATTCACCAACACCACAGTCTGAAGCAAAGCTCAACTATGATGCCGGATGCAGTGCCTTTGCTGCCACAACGCCCGACGGCTCGCGCATCATGGGACGCAACTTTGACTATTCACACGGCAACGAGCCCATTGCCGCCGCCCTTGTACGCACGGCTCCTGCTGGCAAGCTCAAGTCTATATCGCTTGTAGACGGCTACTGGATAGGCTATCGCCAGAACCTGTATCATTGTTTTAGTGATAATGTCAAAGATTTCAACGAGAAAAAAGTGCAAGACCTCTCATATATAATGGGATTTCCGTATTTGCTGATGGATGGCATGAACGAGGCAGGGTTTGCCATCAGTGTGCTTCATCTTGATGGAAAACCTACACAACAGAGCAACGCACGGAACAAACTCACCACTACGGTGCTTATGCGCTATCTGCTCGACAACGCACATTCTGTGGACGAGGCTATAACAATGGTGAAGCAGTTTGATCTGCATGTGCCCGATGACAACGGAAATTATCACTTCTTTGTGGCTGATGCCACGGGTAGGCATGCCGTGCTCGAATATGTTTGGGACGAGGAACACCGTGATGCACGCTTTATCGACGACGAGATATACGACGGTAGCGGAAAAATTTCCGGTTTTAGTTATCCTGATGTGAAGCCGAACACTCTCGAAGTGATGACCGACAAGCATTGCGTGAGCAATTTCTATATTTCGCCAACAATGGAATGTTCTGCCAAAGGTCCCGTAAAGTCGCAACATGGAAAGACCCGCTATGATATTATGGATTTTGTGCTCACGCAAAACAATGACTGCCTGACAGAGGCTCGGGCAATGAATCTGCTCGACGATGTGAGCCAGGCAGAGAGTCCTACGGATGTTACAAGCCACACGCAATGGTCGGTGGTCTATAACCTCACGGAGCGCAAGGCCACGGTTTGCGTGAACAGAAATTACAGTAAGCCGTTTACCTTTTATATAAAGTAAAAAAGTGTTCTAAATTTTGATAGCCTGTTTTCTTAAAAATGTTTTAGTGAAAACAGGCACATCAAAATTTCAACTCCTTCTTCAAGTCTCTGAACACGCTCCATGCCACGGGCACAGATAGAAGGAAAGAGCACAAATCAGACACTGCCTGACTCATTTCCACACCGGTAAGTCCCAGAATTTTAGGCAATAGTATTACCGCAGGGATAAAGAATAGACCGCTCCTTGCCGCTGCCACGATGTTGGCGCGGATTGGTTTGCGTGCCGTTTGGGAGAGCATGTTGGTAAGGATTATTACGGCAATAAGAGGATAAGTGGCAAGTTGCCAGCGGAAGGCTGCACAGCCCACGGCGATGACATGTGGGTCGTCGCGGAATTCGCTTATGATGGGAGCCGTGAATAAAAATCCTATTATGGTGAGAGAGATGAAGAATACGGTACCTATCTTCACGCAATACATGTAGCCCTCATGAATTCTGTCGTATAGCTTCGCCCCATAGCAAAAACCGCAGAGGGGCTGAAAGCCCTGTCCCAGACCTACGATGCCGGCATATACGAAATTGGATATGCGGTTAACGATAGACATTCCGGCAATGGCTGCATCGCCATAAGCACCGGCAGAAATATTGAGCATTATGGTGGCAATGCTCGCCAGTCCCTGTCGGGAGAGCGACGGTGTGCCTCCGGCGATAATCTCCTTTATTAGTTCCCGTGAGCAGCGGTAGTTTCCGAAGCGGATGGCGATGTTTCCCTGATGGTGGGTCATATTGAAGAGAATGAAGAAGCTCGTTGTCTGACTGACGAGGGTTGCAACGGCAGCTCCCGTGATTCCGAGACAGAAATAGAAAATAAGGATAGGGGCAAGCACTACGTTAAGCAGCACACCACTCAGTATGCCGTACATGGCATAGCGGGCGTTGCCCTGAAAGCGCATCTGGTTGTTCAGTGTGAAAGAGCTGGTCATGAAAGGTGCTCCGCAGAGGATTATGCCGAGATAACGTTCCGTATATGGCAGGATAGTTTCCGTGGAACCAAGAAATATGCATAGTTCTGGCAGAAAGATAAGTCCGATGATGGCAACGAGCAGTCCGAACGAAAAACTGTAAATCAGTCCCGTTGCCGCCATGCAACTCGCTTTTTCCGTTTCCTTCGACCCGAGACATTGCGAGATATAGTTTCCCGATCCGTGACCGAAGAAGAAGCCGATAGCCTGTATTATAGCCATTATAGAGAAAGAAATCCCCACGGCAGCTGTGCTCTGCGTGTTAATCTTCCCCACATAATATGTGTCAACCATACCGTAGATACTCGTTACGAGCATCGATATGATAGTAGGCACCGCCATACTCAGAATAACCTTGTGTACCGGTGCATGCGTCAAGAAAGTATAATTATCCTTATGATTCATAATTTATAATTCATAATTGGTCAAAGACCAATAACTCCCCATTCCTAATTCCCCATTTTCCATTCCTAATTCTCCATTTCCCATTCCTAATTTCCCATTCCTAATTTCCCATTCCTAATTCCTAATTCCTAATTCCTAATTCCTAATTCCTAATTTCCCATTCCTAATTCCTAATTCCTAATTCCTAATTCATCTACACATCGCCTGACAAATCTTGTCCTGGAAATTCCTTCCCGACGATTTGTATCTGATGCCCGAGTTGATGATAGAGAAGCAGAGCACGTGGCCGTTGGCCGCTGTGCAGTAGCCGGCAAGCGAACTGATGCCCGTCACGGTGCCCGTCTTAGCCCTCACGTTATCGTGAGCCGCACCGCGGCGCATGCGCTCGTCGAGCGATCCGTCAACGCCTGCAATCGGCAGACAGTCGTAGAGAGTCTCGAAAATCCGTTTGTCGTGGTAAGCATATTTCAAGAATGCCACCTCCAGTTCCGCCGACACATAATTATATAGCGACAGTCCGCTGCCGTCGGCGATATAATATGCCGACGGTTTGAACCCTAATTTAGAAATCAGCCTGTTCACCGCCTGTCGTCCGTTCTTAGCCGTAGCACGGCTCCTAATCATTCCGTCGGAGGCAATCTGGTAGAAGATAGCTTCAGAATATAGGTTGTCGCTACGTTTGAGCTGTCTGTGCATTACGGTAGTAATAGGCGTCACCTTTTTATATATAGTATTGGCGTTGCCAGGCATGTTTCCCTCGCGGCATCTGCCAGTAAGTACGATACCCTTTTGGCGCAGTCGTCTTGTCAGTCTGTCGCCGAATTCATCCTTTCTTCCTACAACAAGCGGTGAGAGCACGGGATTATCATCGTCCCAACACCATCCCTCGCCCATGCGGTCAGCGTCCTTCATCGTGAGGTCCAGACAGATGTCGCCTTTAATGGTATCGATGCCGAGCGCCGCGATGCTGTCGGCAATATCGCTGATGTCGCTATTTGCGAGAGTAGGGTCGAAGCCGCCCTTGCAATAAATATTGCCGTCAAGTGCCAAGCTGTCAATGCGTCCTGTATAGGCAACACGGGTTGTCAGTTTGTAGTCGCTGCCGAGCCTGTCGAGGGCAGTAACGGCAACAATCATCTTCAGGGTGCTTGCCGGACGGAGAAGCTGTCGCTCATTAAGTTCAAAAAGAGTCGAGTCGGCAGTAAGGTCGTAAATCTTCATCCCCACAGCCGATGTGTTGAAGATAGTGGTGCCCTTGAAAATGTTGTCGATACGCTCCAGCATGTTCTGCGGCCACGGCAGAGAGTCGTTAGCAGTCTCGACAGCATCCGTCTCGTTTGTTTCGCCGGCATCCGCAACCACATCCATCGTGTCCACATCTACGGTGTCCACATATATCTCAGTCGGGGCATAGTCCGTTTTCGCAATAGTCCATGTGTTCTCTCTTGTGGCGTAGAGCGGCGACAAAGCCATGGCGGCAGCCGCTATTATGCCACAGTAAAATATCTTTTTCCTTTTCATCCGAATACGCTGCAATAAAACCATTGCCGTCACATCAAATAATAGCCTTTAAAAAAGATGCATAGTGGCGGCAATCTATAAAATGCTGACAAAATTACTTATTTTCGTTTAAAGAAAAAGAATATTTACTATTAAAGAATGTGATAAGAAACAAAAAGCTATGTATATTTACATGTTTTCAGAAAATCTTATTACTTTTGCAGTTATAAATAAAAACGCGTTTTATGGTTTATAAATACGATTTTCTAATAATCGGCGCTGGCGTAGCAGGAATGAGCTATGCGCTGAAGATTGCCCGTGAGCATAAAGGAAAGATTTGTCTTATCTGCAAAACTTCGCTCGACGAGGCCAATACCTATTTTGCACAAGGTGGAGTTGCTTCGGTAACAAACCTCAAAATAGATAATTTCGAGAAACATATCGAGGATACTATGATTGCCGGCGACTATATCAGCGACCGCAAGGCTGTGGAGCAAGTAGTAAGAAATGCTCCGTCGCAGATCGAAGAACTGGTGAAGTGGGGAGTGAATTTCGATAAAAAGGAAGACGGCACGTTCGACCTTCACCGTGAGGGCGGACACTCTGAGTTCCGTATTCTTCATCATGCCGACGACACCGGAGCTGAGATTCAGCGTGGACTGATGGAGGCAGTGCGCAGCAATCCTGATATCGACATCAAGGAGAACCATTTTGCTGTGGAGATTATCACGCAGCATCATCTCGGAGTGGTAGTAACAAGACGCACGCCTAATATCGAGTGTTACGGAGCATACGTGCTGAATCCCGACACGCAGAAGGTGGATACCTATCTGAGTAAGGTAACGCTGATGTGTACCGGTGGATGCGGTGCCGTTTACCAGACCACTACAAACCCTGTAATAGCCACTGGCGACGGCGAGGCTATGGTTTACCGTGCAAAGGGAACGGTGCAGGACATGGAGTTCGTACAGTTCCATCCCACATCGCTCTATCATCCGGGAGAGACGCATCCGGCATATCTCATAACAGAGGCAATGCGTGGATATGGCGGCATATTGAGACTGCCTAACGGGGAGTCGTTTATGGAGAAATACGACAAGCGACTGTCGCTTGCCCCACGAGATATCGTGGCTCGCGCCATCGACAAGGAAATGAAAATCCATGGCATCGACCATGTCTGTCTTGACGTTACCCATAAGGACCCAGAGGAGACGAAACATCACTTCCCGAATATATACAAGAAGTGCTTGAGCATCGGTATCGACATAACAAAGGAGTATATTCCTGTTCGCCCGGCAGCACATTATATGTGCGGCGGAATAAAGGTAGACCTCAACGGCGAGTCGAGCATCAAACGACTTTATGCCATCGGCGAATGTTCGTGCACCGGACTGCATGGCGGTAACCGTCTGGCGAGCAACTCGCTCATCGAAGCTGTGGTTTATGCCGATGCAGCAGCAAAACACAGTCTGGCGCATGTTGACGAGTATGACTTCAACACCCGTGTGCCGGAATGGGACGACGAGGGTATGATGACAAATGAGGAGAAGGTGCTTATCACACAGAGCGTGAAAGAGGTAGGGCAGATTATGAGCAACTACGTGGGCATCGTTCGCAGCGACCTTCGCTTGAAGCGTGCTTGGGACAGACTCGACTTGCTGTATGAGGAGACTGAGGCTCTCTTTAAGCGTGTGAAGGCAAGTCGCGACATCTGTGAGCTTCGCAACATGATTAATGTGGGGTATCTTATCACTCGTCAGGCTATCGAGCGCAAGGAATGTCGCGGACTGCATTTCACTATCGACTATCCACTGCATGCCTACGACAAGAAATAATTTAGTGTAACTATAACTTATAGCTATTATGAGAAGAATGATGACTCTTGCCGTGGCTCTCTTTGCCGGAGTTGCCATGGCGTTTGCCACAGACTATGGCAAGTATTACCAGAACCTGCCGGTGAAGATGCAGCAGCCTACGGCTCCCGAGATTTCAGACTATAGTGTGAACATAAAGGATTTTGGCGGAGTGGGCGACGGACTGACGCTCAACACTGATGCCTTTGCCAAGGCTGTTAAGGCTCTCGACAATAAAGGTGGCGGACATCTCATCGTTCCGGAGGGTGTGTGGCTCACCGGACTCATCTCGCTGAAGGACAATATCGATCTTCATCTCGAGAAGAACGCCATTCTGCTTGCAACTCCTGACCGCACGCAGCATTTTAAGGTGAAGGATGGCGTAAAGGACAAGAAACCGTCGCCGCTAATCTCGGCAAGCAAGCGCAAGAATATAAGCATTACCGGCGAGGGAATAATCGACGGCAATGGTAGTGTGTGGCGCCCGGTAAAGCGCTCTAAGGTGAGTGATGTGGAGTGGAAGGAGTTTCTCGCCATGGGCGGAACGGAGAAGGAGGGCGGAAAACTATGGTTCCCGTTCAACCTGAAGCATCAGCCTAATCTTGCCGACACTCCGGAGGCTCAGGAGAGCTTGAGAACGCATCTAATCCGACTGACCGACTGCGACCAGGTACTTGTCAGCGGCATAACGATACAGAACTCGCCAAAGTTTCATCTTATACCGACACGCTGTACAAACGTTATCGTGGATGGCGTAACAATCCGCTGTCCGTGGAACGCACAGAACGGTGATGCTCTCGACATCAGTTGCTGCCGCAACGTGTTGCTCGTAAACAACACCATCGATGCCGGTGACGACGGTATCTGCATGAAGGGTGGGGCAGGCAAGAAGGCTGCGCCAGACGGACCGTGTGAGAATATCCTCATCCAGGACAACACTGTATATCATGCTCATGGAGGATTCGTCATCGGTTCGGAGTTTTCTAATGGCATGAAGAATATCGTGGTGCGCCATAACCGCTTCTCGGGGACCGACACCGGACTGCGTTTCAAGAGCGGTATCGGCAGAGGCGGAAAGACGGAAAATATCTTCATCAGCGACATCATGATGACCGACATAAAGGATGAGGCTATCATCTTTGAGTGCAGTTATGCTGATAAAAAATACAGTGTGAAGGAAGACAATGGCAAAGTTGTGGTTCCGAAGAATGCCGAGTGCGTGCCGGAGTGGAGCGACATACATATCAGCAACGTGGTATGCCGCGGGGCAAAGACTGCCGTCAGTGCCCACGGACTGCCTGGCTACGACTGTCTGAAGAACATCACCATCGACAACTCCACCTTCTTCTATACACAGAAGGACAAGGACATAGATGCCGGAGCCGACGTGAAACTCACCGGCTGCAAGTTTGCTACGTTCTAAGTAAAAGAGCAACGATAATAAAGAAAATCCCACAGTTGATAAGGCTGTGGGATTTTTTTGTCAATGTGTTAAGCCAAAAATTTGGCATTTCCATTTTTTCGTCGTATCTTAGCGACGTAATAAAAAAAGAAAAGCGGATATGGCAGACATGAATGAGAGAAAATTGCCTGTAGGCATACAGTCGTTCAAAGTAATAAGAGAAGAGAACTATCTTTATGTAGACAAGACCGACATTGTTTGGACTTTGGCGAATTGCGGCAAGAAATTCATTTACTTGAGTCGCCCACGTCGTTTCGGTAAGTCTATCCTTGTCGATACACTCCAGATGTATTTCGAAGGAAGAAAAGAACTTTTTGAGGGACTGAAAATCATGCAAAAGGAAAAGGAATGGAAACAGCATCCCGTGATTCATCTTGATATGAGTTTGGCTGGTTCCACCCCACAATCCATACAGTCGTATTTTAACGACACGTTCGAGGAATATGAGGACATCTATGGTATCACTCCCTCGCCAACAGCGTCTCTTGCCGTAAGATTCAAACGAATTGTTACAACTGCTGTCAAGGTAACAGGCAATAAGGTGGCTATACTCATTGACGAATACGATTCTCCTCTGCAACATTCTTGGAATACGGATAGGCATGAAGAATGTACAGGTGTATATCGTGACGTGTTTGCTGTTTTGAAAGCCTGCGACGAATATGAGAGATTCGTCTTTATTACTGGTATCACGAAATTCACACAGATATCTCTGTTCTCCGTTCTCAACAACCTGAGTAATATCAGTTTCCTGCCGGAATATGCTTCTGTCTGTGGCATTACTGAGAAGGAAATGCAAGAAAACTTCAAGCCGGAAATTGAGAAGATGGGAAGTGTTAATGGATGGAGTCTTAATGAAACTCACGACAAGTTAAAAGCATATTACGATGGTTACCATTTCAGTCGGCGCAATATGATTGACATTTACAATCCATATAGTTTCATTAATGCGCTGAACACTCAAGAATTAAGTAACTATTGGGCATCATCAGGTGCAACATCACTCATTCCTAAGTTTGTTGACAACATGGAACTGCGGTTGAAGAACTTTGAGAACTGCCGCATCTTGCGCAACACATTGGAGACATCTGATGTTAGTGGTGGAGGGGCAGAATTGTTCCTTTACCAATCGGGATATCTCACAATAAAAGACAGTGATGAATTTGGCTACATACTTGGCTTCCCTAACGAAGAAGTGAAACAGGCTCTTTATGAAATGGTGCTTCCTGCTTTGGCGTTGCGGAAAGAAAGTGATATACAGTCCCTACAGGCAAATTTGTATGCACAATTAGGTATGTGTCAAATTGACGAAGCTATGAAGTCGCTCAAATCTCTTGTAGCTGATGTTCCTTACAGCAACAAAAAACTTGCTTCGATGGATATGGAAGAACGTTATCGTCTTATCATCAGTACTATTCTAAATGCGATTGGTCTGAAAGTGGAAGTTGAGAAAATGATTTCAACGGGCAGAATAGACATGACCGTGCAGACCTCTCGCTACATTTATGTAATGGAGCTGAAACTAAAGAACAACGGGGGGAAGAATGCCGCCACGAAGCAACTCTTGAACTATCAGTATCTTGAGCCGTTCAAGGCTGGTATGAGGAAGGTTATAGGTCTTGGAATTGAGTTGGACGAACATGGAAAGGGACTTTTGGATTGGCAGAGAGTTGAGGAGAAAAAGTAATCTTGCAAGAGCAACGACAATAAAGAAATTATATTTCAATCCAACTTATGTCTGTCTGCCGTACATTCCCTCCAAACAAATGGTGTATAAGGCATTCCTTCTTTTGTCATTTTCAGTCCCTCGCCATCAAATTGAGTGATTTGTATTTCCGTTTCATCTTGAATGTAATGATACTTGTAATTGTACTCTTGTACCACAAAGTAGGAGAAATCATCCGTTCTTCTAATGATCTTGAACCACTGAAGCAATTCTGTCTTAATTACCAAAAATTTGTTGTTGATTACGCAGATGTTATCATCAGCCCTTATTTCCCATGGTCTGAATGGGGTATCCGCAAGCTCTGGAATATTTCTGATATAACACCATTCACCTTCTTTCACCAAACTCACGAATCCACGCTTGAATGTGATTGGTTTTGAAAGGAATATTTTATTCGTTACCAAATCTATCCAGACTTCTTTTTGATTGTAAAGACGCTTGATATTTACTATACGGTCTCTTTCCATCTGTCCCTCTTTCAGCAAGCTTTTTTTGCTGGAGAAGTAGTCATAATGCCCGGCTGTCCTTTCTATTTCCTTCCGTTCCGCCTGTTCTTTCTCATATTTTTCATCACATTGATGACAGAAGTTCTCCATGAAATCTTGCGACGGAATAGGTATCAGTGGACTGCCGATATCTTCCTGCGCCACATAGTTGTCTTCATCGTCATAGTATAGCCTTAGGTTATTAATGCCTTCCTTATAGTAATACACCTTATTCGGCTCATCCCAAGGAATGAACCTGCGTTTCCAGTTTAGTCCTGCCCCAACCTGAAGTTCTAATGTCTTCACCGTCAGATAGGCTTTCTCATCAATAAACTTCGAACGGATACGAGGATACAGTTTCTTGCCATCCTCCGTGCAGAAGTCTATACCCAACAAACTCACGCTTTGTGGCTTCTTCACGAACCAAAGTCCGTTCCGCAAGTCAAGCCATTCCATTCGTCCCGCTTTCTTCCTGATGTGGCAGTAGGCAAATCCATCGTTGGTAAGTTCTATTTTTTTGTATAGGCAATCTAATACAACATTACCGTTACGGTCTTTAACGCCAAATAGTCCTTTTTCATTCTTCACCAGACTGTAACCACATGAATTCTTGATTATTTGCTGTTGCCGTTCATGGCTGATGATTTTTATCATCTCCTCATCGCCGTCCATCAGCACATCCATCCTACAGTTGTGGGCATTGATCTGTAAACACGCCTCTTGCAGAATGTCTTCCAGCGAAGTACGTCCCTCAAACATACTCTGCCAATCTCTATCTACCGAAGGCAGACCAAATCGCTTATACAGTCCTACATTGTCTAATATCACGCAATAGTCCTTTCCCTTTGCTACCCGCAATCCTCGCCCTACCATCTGCATATACTTCGCCAACGACAGGGTTGGTCTCGCCAACTGGATAAATTCCACATCCGG
>ERZ808252.1488-NODE-1488-length-16918-cov-3.236494_pt1 | contig 16918 bp, 16 predicted proteins | sample MGYA00521242_ERZ808252 | MGnify/ENA primary metagenome ERZ808252 (study PRJEB31516, sample SAMN03275581) | gut metagenome | biome: mammalia-associated habitat; material: feces | host: Papio cynocephalus | place: Kenya | collected 2012-08-07 ...
GGTTGGTTGTTCTTTCTTATTTTACAGGCTCTGATACATTTCCAGATAGGTCTTTGCGGAACGCGCCCAGCTGAAATCGGTTTTCAGCACCGCCTGCATCTGCTTTTTCCAGACCGGTGCATTATGATACGCACCCACGGCACGGTTAAGTGCGCCGAGCATATCGTGTGCATTATAACTCTTGAACGTATAGCCGCAGCCGTTTTCCCCTGTGCCGAAATCGGTGATGCTGTCCTTCAGCCCGCCCGTCTCGCGCACCACGGGAATTGCCGCATAGCGGCACGCCACCATCTGCGACAGTCCGCACGGCTCGCTCTTCGAGGGCATGAGGAAAATATCGGCACCCGCGTACATCCGACGCGCCAGATCGGGCAAAAAGCCGATGGTCGCCGCCACCTGTCCGGGGAAACGGCGGGTCGCTTCACGGAAAAAGTCCTCGTACTCCCGCTCGCCCGAGCCGAGCACCGCCACCTGCATTCCCGAGCCGATGATCTCATTGAAAATATAGCGGATCAGGTCGATGCCCTTGGGAGCGACCAGCCGCGAAATGATGGCGACCAGCGGCTTATTTTCGTCATAAGCAAGCCCCAATTCGGCACAAAGCGCTTTTTTGTTTTCCTGCTTTCCTTTCATGCAGGTCTGCACGGTGAAATTTGTCGGAATCAGCGGATCGGTTTTACTGTCGTACAGCACGGTATCAATTCCGTTGAGAATACCGCGCAGTTTGAACTGATTCTCCCGCAGAAAGCCGTCCAGTCCGAACGCATACCACGGGTCGAGAATCTCCTGCGCATAGGTCGGGCTGACGGTCGTGACCTGATTGACCGATGCGATCGCCGCCTTCATGAAGTTCACACAGCCGTCATATTCCAGCAATCCGCGTTCGTTTTTGGAAATGCCGAGCAGGTCCTCGATGATCTCCTCGCCGAATTTCCCCTGGTACTGGATATTATGAATCGTGAACACCGTTTTCATGAATGTAAAGCGCACATCGCCGCGATAGTACAGGTTGAGATACACCGCCGCCAGCGCCGTCTGCCAATCGTTCAGGTGCAGGATATCGGGGGTGAAATCAATATGGCAGAGCGTCTCCAGAATCGCACGGGAAAAGAAGGCAAAGCGTTCGCCGTCGTCATAATGACCGTACAAGCCGTCGCGCTTGAAGTAATACTCATTATCCACAAAATAGTAGGTGACGCCGTTTGCCTCCGCCGTGAACACGCCGCAATACTGCCGACGCCAGCCGAGCGGCACGGAAAAGCTCGTCAGGTAAGTCATGCGCTCGCGCCACTGTTGTTTGATTCCCGAATACAGCGGAAGAATCACCCGACAATCCACTCCGTTTTCACAGAGTGCCTTCGGCAACGCGCCCGCCACGTCCGCCAATCCGCCCGACGCGATGAAGGGCAGGGCTTCGCTTGCTGCAAAAAGAATTTTCATACCGTCACCTCAGATTTTTGTTCCTTTTTTAACATACACCGAACATTTCGGTGCGCCCATCAGGCGTTTCCCGTCTCCGATACGCACGTCCTTATCCGTCATCACATAGGACAGTTCGCAGTTCTCGCCGACGACCGTTGACTGCATGAGAATCGAATTTTTCACCACGGCGCCGCGTCCGATCTGCACGCCGCGGAACACGATGCAGTTTTCCACCGTGCCGTCAATGATGCAGCCGTCCGCAATCAGCGAATTTTTCGCGGAACCGCCGACGCCGTACATGGCGGGGCTTTCGTCGCGGACTTTGGTATAGATCGGGCGGAAGGGCATGAACAGATCGCGCCGCACCTGAGGATCCAGAAGCTCCATATTGACGTCAAAATAGTTTTCCATGGAATGAATCTGCGCGAGATAACCGGTAAATTCATACGCGTAAATCTTGAATTTCTCCAGCGATCCGAGCAGGACATCGTTGCGGAAGCTGTACAGGTTTTTCTGCTTGCAGATATCGATCAGCCGTTCCAGAAAATCCTTGTTCATCACGGCAATATTCATGCAGACATTGACTTCCCGATCGCTTCCCGTGGACTTGCGCATATCGGTGACGATATGATCCTCGTCGATTTTGAGAATGATGTTATTTTCGTCGTTTTCCTGCGACACATCGCGGCGCTTATACAGAAGCGTCATGTCACAGCCGTTCTTTTTGTGGCACTCGATGATCGGAGCGTAATCGATGTTGGCAATCACGTCGCAGTCGCTGAGCAGGACGTATTTCGCCTTGGAACGCTGGATATACCGTTCCACATTCGCCAGCGCTTCCATTCGTCCGCGGTAGATTCCGTTGACGGAATTGCCGAACGGCGGCAGAATATGCAGTCCTCCGTTTTTGCGCGCCAGATCCCATTCTCTGCCCGATCCGAGGTGGTCGATCAGCGACTGGTAGTTGCTTTTGGTGATGACACCCACGGTTTCGATGCCGCTGTTGACCATATTCGACAGCACGAAATCAATGAAGCGGTAACGTCCGCCGAACGGAATCGAACCCATGGTGCGGCGTTCCGCCAATTCGCCGAGGCGGGTGTCGTGGATATTGGAAAAGATGATGCCGAGCGTTTTGTTTTCAATCATAGTTGCCACCGCTTTACATATTTTTCTCGATCATGGCTTTCGCGCCGATGACGGTATTATCCGAAATGTTCAGGTTCGCGCCGACCACCGACACGCCCCATGCGTCCTTGTCGCTCATTTCCTCCGGTCTTACACCGACCGAAGCGTTTTCTCCGATCGTCGTGCCTTCGGCAATGATGGCATAGTTGATGACCGCGCCCTTTTTCACGGTGACGTTCGGCATGAGAATACTGTCGCGCACCAGCGCGCCTTCCTCCACCGTGACGCCCGCAAACAGCACCGAAAAGTCTACTTTTCCGCTGACTTCACAGCCTTCGGTGATCAGAGAATTCTGAACATCGGCAGTCTCGGAGACAAAATGCGGAGGCATGATCGGAGTTCGCGAATAAATCTTCCAGTCCTTGTCGTGAAGATCCAGCTCCACATTCGGATTGATCAGGTCCATATTGGCTTCCCAGAGGCTGTCGATCGTACCGACGTCCTTCCAGTAGCTGTCAAAGGTATACGCGAACATCCGCTCCCCGGCGGCAAGCATTTTCGGAATGATATTTTTTCCGAAGTCCTTGGAGGATTTTTTGTCCGCATCGTCCTCTTCCAGATAGTTGCGCAGTTTTTTCCAGTTGAAGATGTAAATGCCCATGGACGCCAGGGTGCTTTTCGGCTGCTTCGGCTTTTCTTCAAAATCATAAATACGGCACTCGCCGTCACAGCTCATGATTCCGAAGCGGGAAGCCTCTTCCATCGGCACATCGATCACCGCGATGGTACAGTCGGCACTTTTTTCCTTGTGAAAATCCAGCATCTTGGAATAGTCCATTTTATAAATATGGTCGCCCGAGAGGATCAGCACATAGTCCGGATCGTAGCGGTCAATAAACTGGGTATTCTGCCAGATGGCGTTTGCCGTTCCGGTATACCAGTCGGTTCCCTTGATCTTCTGGTACGGCGGAAGCACGTGCACGCCGCCGTGATTGCGGTCAAGGTCCCACGGCTGACCGTTGCCGATGTAATCATTCAGTTCCAGCGGCTGATACTGCGTCAGCACGCCCACGGTGTCCACACCCGAATTCACGCAGTTGGACAGCGGGAAATCAATGATCCGATACTTTCCGCCGAACGGTACGGCGGGTTTGGCAATGTCTCTTGTCAGTGCATACAGTCGGCTTCCCTGTCCGCCCGCCAAAAGCATTGCGATCCATTCTTTCTTTTGTGCCATAGGGATTCCTCCTCTTCGGGTTTCGCCCGAAAATGTTTTCTCGTCATTTTGCGGATTTTTTGCCTGTTTTTTCCTTATACAAATACTGCGGTTTCAAAAACAGCGCACCATAGGGCGGCACGGTCAGAGAAACGGAATATGCCGAACCGTGCATCCCGTGTTTTTCACAGGGAACGGTGCCGTTTTTGATTCCCGTTCCGCCGAACACTTCGTCGTCGGAGGTGAACACTTCTTTATAGTTTCGCGCACGGGGAACACCGATCCGGTAGTTCTCCCGCTGTACAGGACTGAAATTCATCAGGCAGACCAGCGGGTCGCCCTGCTCGTCAAAGCGCAGGAACGACACGATGTTCTGCTTACTGTCGTCGGCACAGATCCAACGGAATCCGTCCCACGAATTGTCCACCTGCCAGAGCGGCGGAGTGGCGCGGTAAAACTCATTGAGCGCCTTCACATAGGTCTGCAGCTTCCGATGACTCTCATATCCCAGAAGCAGCCAGTCCAATTCATTCTGATAGTTCCACTCGATAAACTGTCCGAATTCGCTTCCCATGAAATTGAGTTTTTTGCCCGGATGTGCCGCCATATACCCGAAAAACGCCCGCAGTCCCGCGAATTTCTCCGCATAAAGCCCCGGCATTTTATTGAGCAGCGACCGTTTTCCGTGCACCACCTCGTCGTGCGACACAGGAAGAATGAAGTTTTCGCTGAAGGCATAATAAAAGCTAAACGTCAGCTTGTTGTGTATTCCGCTGCGGAAGTACGGATCGGTGGAAATATAGCTCAGGCAATCGTTCATCCAGCCCATATTCCACTTGAAGTTGAAGCCCAATCCGCCGTCGTCCACCGGATAGGTCACCAGCGGGAACGCCGTCGATTCCTCCGCCGCCATAATCACGTCGCCGAACTCCGAAAAGACCGTGCAGTTGAGTTTCTGCAAAAACTCCACGGCTTCCAGATTGATATTCGTTCCGTTTTTGTTCGGGCGCCACTCGCCGTCCTTGCGGTCATAGTCCAGATACAGCATCGAAGCCACCGCATCCACACGCAAGCCGTCGATATGGTACTCGCGCAGCCAATACATCGCATTGGAAATGAGGAAACTGCGCACTTCGTTTTTTCCGTAATCGAAAACGCGCGTCGCCCAATTCTTGTGTTCGCGCTTAAGAGGATCGCTGTATTCATAACAGCTTTCGCCATCAAATTCACACAAGCCGTGCGCATCCTTCGGGAAGTGCGCCGGCACCCAGTCCATAATCACGCCGATTCCTTTTCGGTGCATCGTATCCACAAAGGTCTTGAAGCCTTCAGGCGTGCCGTAGCGCGACGTGGGCGCAAAATACCCCGTCTGCTGATACCCCCACGAGCCGTCGTACGGATACTCCGCAATCGGCATCAGCTCCACGTGGGTATAGCCCATCTCTGCCACATACGCCGACAGTTCTTCCCCCAGTTTTTCATAGGAAAAACAGTTTCCGTCCGCGTACCGGCGCCACGACCCCATGTGCATTTCATATATATTCACGGGACTGCGGTATATGTTCGTTTCCCGCCGTTTTTTCATCCACGCGTCATCGCCCCACGAAAAAGGTTTCATCTTATACAGCACCGATGCCGTTTCCGGCGGTGTCTGTGCGTGAACGGCATACGGGTCGGCTTTCATCGTCGTGATCCCGTTTTGTCCCGTGACGGCGTATTTATACAATGCCCCGTGAGCAAGTCCCTTTACCCGCACTTCCCAGATGCCGTCCTTTTCCTCCATCGGCGTCTTTGACAGATCCCAACCGTTGAAATCCCCTACCAGAGAAACCGACGCGGCATGGGGCGCCCAGACGCGGAAAACCGCTTCCTCTCCGTCAAAGTGCGAACCCAGCCACTCATACGCGTGGGTTTCGGTTCCCTCGTGAAAAAAATACAGATGTTCATTTTGATTTTTTTGTTTCATACGCGCTGCACCTTTTGTTAAAAATATACAATTCTTTGGTTTAAATTTTCTGTTTTTTATATTATACCACAATTTTGTAAAAACTGCAATCCTTAAGACGGGATTTTTCCCGTAAAACTGCACAACTTTTCTTCCGTTTTTTTAGTCAAAACAGAAAATCGGTCTCTTTGGCAGTATATCACACTTTTTCCGCAATTCCTGTCGTTTTTGATCTTCGGCGGAATTTTATTTCGCTTCCAGCCACGTTTTCCCGCTTGAAACCTCCACTGACATTGCCACCGAAAGTGCAACCGCGTGTTCCATTTCTTCCTTCAGCAGTGCCTCCGCCCGCGAAAGTTCCGCCTGGGGACATTCCAGAATCAATTCGTCGTGCACCTGCATGATCAGCTTCGACGCCATTTTTTCCGCTTTCAGCCGACGGTACACCTTCACCATCGCGATTTTGATGATGTCCGCCGCCGTCCCCTGAATCGGCGTATTGCGCGCCATGCGCTCTCCCGCCGCTTTCACCATATGATTCGACGATTTCAGCTCCGGCAAATACCGCCGGCGGTGAAACAGCGTCGTCACATATCCGTCTGCCGCTGCCTGTTCCACGACGTGCTTCATATACCGATCCACGCCGCTGTACGTGTTCAGATATCCGCGGATATACGAATCCGCTTCCTTCACCGAGACGCCGATGTCCTTCGACAGCGAGAACGCGCCGATGCCGTACACAATGCCGAAGTTGACCGCTTTGGCGCGGCTTCTCAGCTGCGGTGTGATGAATTCTTCGGGCAGTCCGAATACCTGCGCCGCCGTCGCCGTATGAATATCCTTCCCGTCACGAAACGCCGCAATCATGTTGCGGTCGTCCGCCAACGCCGCCAACACGCGAAGTTCGATCTGCGAATAGTCCGCATCCGCCAGCAAGCACCCTTCGCTTGCGTGGAAAAACGCCCGCAGGCGGCTTCCCTCTTCGGTGCGCACGGGGATGTTCTGCATATTCGGCTCCAGCGAGCTGATCCGTCCCGTGCGGGTTTCGGTCTGGTTGAAAGTGGTATGGATTTTGCCGTCCGCACGCACCGCCTTGAGAAGCCCGTCCACATAGGTGGATTTCAGTTTGGTGAGCTTGCGGTATTCCAGCACCCGATCCACGGCGGGATGCTCTCCGCGCAGTCGTTCCAGCACCTCCGCGTTGGTGGAAAATCCAGATTTGGTTTTTTTCTGTCCCGGCAGCGCCATTTTTACAAACAGTATATCGCCCAGCTGTTTCGGAGAGTTGATATTGAACCGTTCTCCGCAGGTTTCATAAATTTCCTCCTCCAGCCGATCGATCCGTTCGGTCAGTTCTTCCCCGAACGCTTTCACGGCGTCGGTGTCGATCGAAAATCCGCAGAGCTCCATATCCGACAACACCTCGGCGAGAGGAATTTCCATGTCGCACAGAAGCGAATGTTGTTCGTTTTTGTCGATTTGTGCAGAAAGAGTGTCTGCCAAGGCGGGCAAAGAAAGCGAGTTTTTCACACTTTCAACATAGTTTTCAACATTTTCATTGTCAAAATCTGTCGCCGGGGTCGTGTGCATGAGGAGAATTTTTTCCAGGGAATAGTCCGTCTGGGACGGATCGGTCAGGTATGCCGAAAGCACCACATCGAACGTCACTTCCGGCAGGGTGATTTTTTCTTTCAGCGCCCATTTGTACCATTTTTTGCAGTCGTCGGTCACAAAGCTCCCGTGAAAAGGCAACAAAACTTTTTGTATAAACGCAGCATTCGGATGCTCGGCAATCCACGCCCGCTCCGCTCCGACAAAGCTGACGAACACGGGAGAATCCTCCGAAAACACCGCGTGCGCACACAGGCGTTCCTCTTTTTGCAGTTCGGCGGCGGTTTCTTCGGTCAGCCGGCAAACGTGAAATTTCTTTTTCTCCTGTTCCTGCGGCGCGGCGGCTTCGGCGGCGTCCCACAGATTCAGCCGCTGGATCATCGACGGCATTTCCAGTTTCATAAACTGACGGTATGCCTCCGCGCGATCCATCGGGCGCTTGCGGTAATGCTCCGGGTCGGTGTCCATGGGGACATCCCTGCGGATAGTTACAAGATATTTACTGCGAAACGCCGCGTCCTTTCCCGCCGCCAGCTTGTTTTTCACCGAAGCGGTGGCTTCCAGCGTGTCCAGTTGTTCGTAAATATTCTCGATGGTCTGATATTTTCCGATCAGCTGCAGTGCCGTTTTTTCTCCGATTCCCGCCACGCCCGGCACATTGTCCGAGCTGTCGCCCATGAGGGCTTTGATATCGATCAGATGCTCCGGTGCGGTGCCGTATTTTTCAAAAAACTCGCGTTCGCCGTACACCGTAGACTGGCTCTTGCCCGAAAACGTCGCGGTCAGCCGCACGCTGACGTGCGGGGAAATCAATTGCAGGCTGTCGCGGTCTCCCGTCGCAATCACGCAGTCGTCGCCCCGTGCTTCGCACGCCGCCGCCAGCGTTCCGATCAGATCGTCCGCCTCATATCCCGCTTTTTCCACCATCACATAGCCGAGCGTCCCCAGCAGTTCCTTCAGCGGCTGCACCTGCATCAGAAGCTCCGCGGGCATGGGTTTGCGCGTTGCCTTATAGGCGGCGTCAAACTCATGCCGGAAGGTCGGCGCTTTGACATCGAAGGTGATTGCCGTCGCGTCGGGTTTACATTCCTCGGAGAGATTCAGCAGAATATTCAGAAATCCGAAAATTGCATTGGTAAACATCCCGTCGTGGGTGGAGAGCAGTTTGATTCCGTAAAACGCGCGGTTGAGCACGCTGTTTCCGTCAATGACCAATAGTTTCATGGGCTTTTTCCGCCTTTCGTAACGTCTCTTTTTATTTTACCACATTTTCCTCCCGAAAGTACAGTCTTTTTGCATATTTTCTTTCCGAAAATTCAGTCTTTTTGCATATTTTCTTTTCGATTGGGTATACTTTCCTGCGAACAGGAGAGTGACAACATGAAACGCATCGAAATCGCCGCCCTGTGCGGTATTCTTCTCAGCATCGCCCTTTCTTCTCTGAGTGTCTTTGCCGACGACTGCGAGGCACTGCATGGAGAAGTGCTGCGTCTGCACATCATCGCCAATTCCGATTCTCCCGAGGATCAGGCGCTCAAGCTCAAGGTCCGCGACCGTATCTTAGCAGAAACGGAAGATTTGTTCTCCGCCGAAAAAAATCTCGACGCCGCCAAGCGCGACGCTGCCGCTTCGCTGGACCGTCTGTGCCGTCTTGCCGAGGACGAGCTTTCCGAAAACGGCTGTGACGACGCGGTTTCCGCCGAAGTGTGCCGTATGTGGTTTGACACCCGTTTTTACGGCGACTACACCCTCCCCGCCGGCACCTACGACGCCGTGCGTCTGACCATCGGGAAAGCCGAAGGGAAAAACTGGTGGTGCGTGCTGTTCCCGCCGCTGTGTGTGAACAGCGCCATGGACGAAAAAGAGCTGAAGGAAATTCTCTCCGAATCGGGAGAAACGCTTGTGAAGGGCGGTGAGTCCTTCCGAGTGAAATTCTATCTGGTCGAGCTGCTCGAAAAGCTTTTTCACAAGGAACGCGTATGAAAAAAAAGAACCTGCATTTTCGCTTTTTCATCCTGTCGTTTTTGCTCACGTTCGGCATCGTCACGGCGGCGGGATTTCTTCTGCTGATGTCCTTTCTTCACCCGCGCCCCGTGCAGGAAACCGTCTCCGATATTCCGAAGGCGCGGCGCGACGCCGACGAGAGCTTCACCGTGCTTGCCGTCGGGTATACGCGGCAGGATCCGCAAAATGCCGTTTTCTTTCTTTTCCGTCTGGACGCGCCGAGCTGGACGCTTCGTGTGGCGGCGCTTGATCCCGAAACGGTCATCGACACCCGTCCGGGCAGAGAAACCGTTGCCGAAACGCTGACCTACGCGGGCACTTCGGGGCTGAAGGAGCGGCTGGCAGATGTGCTACAAATTCCTGTTGATCGCGTGATCCGCATGGAAGAAAGCGGATTTGCCTCGCTGATCGACCGTGCGGGCGCCGTGCGGCTGACGCTGACGGAATCCGTGGAACACATCGACGAAAACGGTGTGACGGATTTTCTCCTCAGTGCGGGAGAACGTCTGCTGACCGGAGAAAAGCTCTGCGGCGTGATCCGCTACGGCAACCGCCTTTCCCTTTCCGCAGAGGCGTTCGGTTCGGCGCTTCGGCAGATCGCGGCGGGCGGCGAATCGGATGCCGAGGCGCTGTTTTCGCTGGTGTGCGATTTGTCGGACAGTGATCTGTCCGTCATGGATTTTGCCGCCCGCCGCAGCGTGCTGACCGACTGTCTCACCGATCCGCCCGTTTTACAGGTGATCGACGATCTCGCACAAGATCGCCGCGCCTTCGGCGCACAGTAACCGACCCTTTTCATCCTCCCCGCCGCCCCGTTTTCAACGGGGCGGCGATTTTTGCGCGCTTTTGAAAGGGTGCGGGGAAAATTTTGCTTCCTCTCCCGTTTCCCCTTGACAGTACGTTACGACAGATTTATAATAAAATTGAAAACTATTCACCGAACATTATGGAGAACGCTATGAAACGGAAACTTTTCTGCGAATACGGACCGATCTGCTATCGGATTTCCGTTATCAAAGAAAACCTCAAACGCCGCCTGTGCGACCTTTGCGGCGACGCTTCGTTTGCCGCAGAAAAAAGCGACCTGCCGCTTGCGGTCATCGTCAAAAGCCACACTTCGCCGCTATTGCGCCGTTTGTCGGGCGTGGACGAAGCATTGCAGCGGCAAAAGGGCGTGAACATCCGTCTCGCCTGCGCAAAAATCCACGGACTGCTCATCCGTCCGGGCGAAACCTTTTCGTTCTGGCGCACCGTGGGCGCGCCGACGAAGCGGCACGGCTATGTGCCGGGGCTGGTGATCGGCAGCGGCAGAAAGCTCTCCGAAGGGGTGGGCGGCGGGCTGTGCCAGCTTGCCAACCTGACCCACTGGATGGTGCTCAACAGTCCGTTGACCGTCACGGAGCTGCATCACCACTCCGACGCGCTTTTCCCCGACGACCGCCGCCGCGTGCCGTTCGGCACGGGAACCTCGGTGTTTTATAATTATGTAGACTACCGTTTCCGCAACGACACCGACCAGATGGTGCAGCTGCTCTTATGGGTGGAGGAGGAGACGCTTTGCGGAGAACTGCGCAGTGAAGCGCCTTTTCCGTGCCGCTACCGTCTGATTGAGGAGAACTCTCATTTCAGAAAGGAGGAGGACGGGTACTACCGCATTTCCCGGGTCTCCCGCGAAGTGATCGACCGCGCAAGCGGCGAGGTGCTTCGGCGGGAAACGGTGCTTGACAATCACTCCCGCGTGATGTACGACCCGAAATTGATTCCGTCCGACGAAATCCGTGATTTTTGACCTTCTGAAATTTTCCGACCGCGCGGCATATCGCGTCGGTGACACGACGCTTTCCTACCGAGAGCTTCACGACCAAGCCGCGCATCTGGCAGATTTGCTGCGGCGCGAGGGAACCTCCCCGGTGCTTCTGTACGGTCACAAGGAGCCGATGATGCCGGTGGCGATGGTCGCCTGTCTGATGGCAAAGCGTCCGTATGTGCCGATTGAAGCTGCCGCCCCGCCCGAGCGCATTGCCGACATCCGCCGTCGGACGCAAAGCACGCTGACGCTGGCGGCAGAGCCGATCGCGGGCGGCGTTTCTCTGTCCGAAGCGGAAGCCTTTGCTTTGCTGCCTCCGAAGGACTGCGACAGTCCGATTGCGTATATCATTTTCACCTCGGGGAGCACGGGCGAGCCGAAAGGCGTGCCGATTCTGCGGGAAAATCTTGAAAATTTCACCCGTTGGATCACCGCGGCGCTTCCTGCCGAAAAGCCGCTGTGTGTGCTGGATCAAGCGAGTTTTTCGTTTGACCTGAGCGTGGCGGATCTGTTTTATGCGCTTCACGGCGGACATACGCTGATTGCCTATGAATCCCGCGAGAGCCTGTCCGAAGTCGATCTCATGGTCGTCACACCGACCTTTCTGTCGATGTGTCTGTGCGACGGCGACTTTGACGCGGCACATTTTCCGAAGCTGTCCGCCGTCTATTGCTGCGGCGAGCGGCTGGAAGTGAAAACCGCGCAAAAGCTGTTTTCACGGTTTGAAAAAACGGCGCTTTACAACGCCTACGGTCCCACCGAAGCGACCTCGGCGGTCTGTCTGACGAAAATTTTCCCCGCGCTTGAAACCGTTGACGAGCTTTTGCCGGTCGGCGACCTTGCGTCTGCCGCCACGGAAATTTCGGTGGAAGACGGCGAGATCGTGCTGCGGGGAAACAGTGTGTTCGAGGGGTATCTCGGCGCGCCCGACCCGACGCTTCCGTCGCGCGGCTACCGCACGGGCGATTTCGGGTTTGTCCGCGACGGCAAGCTCTATTGCCGCGGGCGGCGCGACCGACAGATCAAATACAAAGGGTACCGCATCGAGCTTGACGGCGTGGAACGGGTACTGGAAGCCGTCTGCGGCGTGGACGCCTGTGCGGTGATCGCCCGATACCGCGGCGACACCGTCAAATTGCTTAAGGCGTTCTACTGCGGCAGCGCTTCGGAGGAGTCCGTGCGCGACGCGCTGAAGCGGCGGCTCCCCGCCTACATGATTCCGAAGCTGCTGATCCGTCTGGAAAAGCTGCCGCAAAACGCCCACGGAAAAATCGACCGAAGGAGACTGGAAAACGATGATTGACGTGACAAACCTGCTGTGGGAAATCTGCGAGGACAAGCGGGTGTTTGACCCTGATTTCGACCTGCTCTCCAGCGAGGTGCTGGACTCTTTTGCCATGATCGAGCTGTTTTCCCGTCTGGAGGACGCAGGAATTGAGCTTTACCCCACCCGCATCGACCGCGAATCCCTTCGCACGCCGCGGCGCATCGAAGCACTCATCCGACAAGCGTCGGCGTCTTTGTGAGCGGTTTTATGCGTCGGCGCACAAACTGCACGATCAACTCCGCCGCCGCTTCTTCTCCGACCGAGGTGTCCAGCGTCAGGTCGTACCGATCGACAATCCCCCACGCCTGCCCCGTGCTTTTGCGGTAATACGCGGCGCGGGTCTTGTCGTTTTTGCGCACCACGGTCAGCGCGGTCGGGAAATCCGTGCCGCTGATCTGCTGATACCTGCGCGCCCGCTCGTACTCGTCTGCGTGCAAAAATACCCGCACGCAGTTTTCCCCGCGCAGCACTTCATCCGCACACCGCCCGACCATCACACAGTTCTGTGAAGCGGCAATCTCGTGGATCACCTTCGCCTGTTCGGCAAACAGCCGTTCGCACAGTGCGGCGGCATCCGCCACCCCCATGGACAGCGCATACAAAAAGCTCCCGCCCGGCTGTTCGTCCGCCGCCAACGCCACGGGCAGCGCATAGCCGCCCGCCTTTGCCGCCCGCTCCAGAAGCTCGCGGTCATAATAGGCGATTTTCAACTTTTCGGCAACCAGCCGGGCAATCTCGCTTCCCCCGCAGGAAAACTGACGTCCGACGGTGACACAGTAAAAACGATTCATATTGTTCACTCCCTGTGCTATTTATATTTTTTTGCAAAAAAACTATGCGGCGCTCTTGTAATTTGCCCGCTGATTTGATATACTGAAAAAGTAGGAGGATTTGTGCATGACTTTCAAGATCCGTTCGGTGGGAGAACATTTTTCTCTGGATTCCCTCGCCGTTGCCAAAATCACAAATTATCCTTTTGAAAAAAGGGATTACAAACCGTTTGCCCAGGCGCGCCTCTGTCTGAGCGACCGCAAGCGGCTGATCGTCCGTATGTGGGCGTTTGAAGTTTCCCCGAAGGCGGACGTGACCCAGCCGTGTGAGGACATGATGAAGGAAGATTCCTTTCTCTGTTTTCAGCTCGGCATGAAAAAAAATTATCTGTCGGTCTGCGCAAACGCCGCCGGTGTACTGTACGCCGAGCTTGTGCACGCGGACGGCACCCGCACGCCGCTGGATTCCTCTCTTTTTTCGCAAAGCCCGTTTACCGGCGAGGACTTGCAGGGAGAATACTGGGGAATGCAGTTTTCCGTGGATGTGAACTATGTAAACGAATGGCTGGACGGCGATCTGTGCAAAGAACCTCTGCACGGAAACCTCTACAAAGCCTGCTTTGATCCGAAGCATCGGCACATCGGCGCATTGTTTGAACCGCACCGGGCGACGATCTACGATCCCGAAGCCTTCGGAGATTTTGAGATTACCGATTATTAAAGGAGGAATTTCCTATGAAAACCGTGTTGAAAACGCTGGGATTTTTGTTTGCCGTGGCATCCGTGCTGTTCACCGCGTGCGCGCTGGTGGACTATTGCTACCGCCTCAACCGCGGCTCGTATTTTGAGGTATCGGAAACCGAGGACGACGACTGATTTTTGCGTCCGCACCGACCGTGTGCGTCAAAACAAACCCGTCCCCGCCGTACATTTGCGCGGCGCGGACGGGTTTTCGGATTCAGCGAACCATATCGGCGATGTCCTCCAAGATGTCGCGGGCGCTGCGAACGGCTTTGTTGGTGTTGCGCTTGATCATTTTCCGCGTGTGCTTCATCGAATCGGCAGACAGCAGATACGCCACCGCACCGACCGCCATGCCGAGTGCCACGCCTTTGAGCAGGTTTCCTGTTCGACTCATCATACGACCTCCTACCGGTTGATCTGAAGATAGTGTGCGCCGTTTCCGAAAAAATAAACACATTTTCTTGCATTTCGCCCGCGTTTTTTTGTCGGCGAGCGACAAATTTGTACATTTTGCGCACGGTGTCTTTTTTCGACGTCGGAAGGCACCAATTATTTGTTGAAAGTCTCCTGTTTTTTTACAAAAAATTCCTGATAATTATAAAAATACATAAATTCTTATTTTTCTGCGTCCGTCGGCGGCAATTTGCCAAAACCGTCCGACGGTGCTATGCTATCTGTAAAAGAGGGATGGAAATGAACAAGGCTCTGCGTGTAGCGGCAATTCACGATCTTTCCGGCTTCGGCAGGTGTTCCCTGTCGGTTATTCTGCCGATTCTCTCCGTCATGGGCGTACAGGCGGTTCCCGTGCCGACGGCGGTGCTTTCCACGCACACCGGCGGACTCGGCGACGTGTGTATGCGCGATCTGACCGATTTTCTTTCGCCGTGTCTCAATCACTATCAGCAGCTCGGGCTTTCTTTTGACTGCATTTACAGCGGGTTTCTCAATTCGCCCGAACAGGTCGGACATTGTCTGGAATTTCTGGACGCCTACCCGCACGCGCTGAAGGTGGTCGATCCGGTGATGGGAGATCACGGAAAGGCGTACAAAAGCTGCGACCCTGCGCTGCAAAATCGCATGAAGGAGCTGGTCCGCGCTGCGGATCTGATCACGCCCAACCGCACCGAAACCTGCTTTTTGCTCGACCGTCCGGCGGATCTTTCACCGTTGACGGCAAGTCAGGCGAAAAGTATGCTGCTTCGTCTGTCGGAGCTGGGACCGAAATATGTGGTGATCACCGGTGCCGAAATGGTCGGCGGCGTGCTTGCCACGTTGGGATACGACCGTGACAACAACCGCTTCTGGCAGGTGAAAAGCCGCTATATTCCCGCAAGCTATCCGGGAACCGGCGACATCTGCGCCGCTGTGATTGTCGGTTCGATGCTCTCCGGCGACAGCCTTCCCATTGCCATCGCCCGCGCCTCAAGATTTGCGGAATTGACCATTCAGACCACCTTCGGCTACAATACCGACCCGCGCTACGGCGTGATGCTGGAGCGGTGCCTGCCGTGGCTGATGACCGCGCAGATTTTGCAGGACTATGAGCTTTTATAGGGGGATTTTTTATGAAAAAGTTTTCAACGCGCACCATGGTTTTTATCGGCATGATGGCGGCGCTTTCCTGCGTTGCCACGCTGTTTCTGAAGGTTGAGATTCCGACCCCGCTCGGCAAAACCATGTTCCATTTCGGTGACGTGTTCTGCCTGTCCGCCGCGATGCTGTTCGGTCCGATCGGCGGCGGTCTGGCGGGCGGCATCGGTATGGCACTTGCCGATCTGCTCGGCGGATGGGCGGATTCGGCACTCACCACGCTGCTGTTCAAGTTCCTTGAAGGCGTGATCTGCGGACTGATCGCTTACAGCGGTCACCGCTGCGGCAGAAAGCTCGGCTTCAACATCGCGGGCGCGGCGGTCGGCACGGTTGCCTACATTGCGCTGTACCTCGGAAAGAGCTTTGTGAAAGCCGTATGGCTTCTGCACACCGAAGTCGGCACGGCGTTGACCGACTGCTCGGTGAAGCTGCTCAACTCCTCGATCAAGGGTGTGGTTTCCGTGGTCGTCGCCGTGGCGTTGACCGCTCTGCTTCAGAAAGCACTGCGCGAAAAGCTCTCCTGAACGAAAATTACGAAAAGCCCCCCGCGCGCCTCAAAAGCGACCGCTTTTGAGGCGCGCGGGGGGCTTTTCGGGACGGTTTTCAGTTTCATATTTTAAACAAATCTTAATATTATTTGTAAAATACGGTATTCATTTTTTTATTTCTACATGTTATAATATAAGTAAATGGAGACTTAATAATGGGCTGCTTCAGAACGCACACACTGAGGATGAAAAGTTTCATATAATCACAGCTATCAACATATCTAAAGAAAGGAAATAACAACTATGAAATTTAAAAAGATTATTGCTTCTTTATGTGCAGCCGTCGTGCTCTCCTCTTTCGGCACCTCCCCCGCGTTTTCAACAAATATTGAAATTGCAGCACCTCAGGATGAGTTTGCGGCAATCCTCGAAAGAATCAACAATGAATACGGAACAAATTTCCATGCGATGACCAAAGAGGAAAAAGAAGAACTTGAGAATTACGGATTGAATTTTGACGCTGCACCGTATGAATCTTCCGAATCGGAAATGACCGCCGCTGAATTTGAAGAACTGTTTCGCTATTATGCCGAAGTGAAAATTCCCGAGTTTGAACGCTCCACTCAAGAAGCGATTGCTGCTGCAAAAAACGCCGAAACCGATACAAATGATATTTTCTCCGTCGGCAACAATGCTTCAACGCTTGCAGCCGGCACAATTATCGCGACGAAGGCAATCGATTATGCTGTTGCCGGCGCAGAATCCTCCATTACAAAAGATGTCTTTGGAAATGATGTATGGAGCGGAATTATAAACGGATATTGTTATACGAATATGTATCAGGATCTTTGGTTTTTGGCTCCTCG